>Ga0335074_10000157_pt1 | contig 108949 bp, 85 predicted proteins | sample Lox_Sample_23_FD_206715 | JGI IMG/M metagenome (GOLD analysis project Ga0335074, IMG submission 206715) | Soil microbial communities from Loxahatchee National Wildlife Refuge, Florida, United States - Lox_Sample_2.3 | ecosystem: Environmental > Terrestrial > Soil > Wetlands | place: USA... | reverse complement strand
CTGTACTGCCGCATCCAGCGCGTGTGTTCCGGTTTCCCGCCGCGGCATGCCTGAATCCAGCTGAAGGCGTCATGATGCGCCGTAATCAGCTTTGGAATTTCGAGCCCGAGTGCCCCAAAGCAGAACTGGCTGGAATGGAGCAAATCCGGTTGGAAGTTGCGAGCCACATGATGCAGCACCCCGGCTCCCTGCGTGAGCACGAATTCGTTGTCCTGCATCCATTCGAGCGGTGCGTTGGATGCGACAAACTGGAAGGAGCGCCGATACGTAGAGCTACGCTCCGCAACCCAAGCCTGCTGTTCATGAGAGAGCCGTCTTCCGAAGCCGACCAGGGCGAGTTCATGTCCGCGCTGCAGCAGCTGGTCGCAGAGGCCGCGAGCAAACGCCCAACCGCTCTCGAATGTTTCCGTTGTCAGCAGAATTCGCATTGGCTCCTGCCTTCGCCGCAGACAGAATCAATTGAGATCGTCCCGCACAGGCTGTCGGGGACCGGGCCCACCTACACCTCGCCTCAGGTGCACGTAATGATGCGGATGCACTGCGGATTCGCTGTGGTTGTCCGCTGGCCTCCGCTTCACGAAGAAAAAGTGACGGAGCATGAGGTACCCTAATTTGCCATGGTCAACTCCGCTGCAGCGCTTGCAAATCTGGATGAGCTTCGTTCCCTAACCGCCGATGAGTTTGGCGCCCAGCGTGTGGCATGGTCGCCAGTCTGGCTGCGGGCCCGTAAGTGGTTTGAAACCAAACTGGCCGGCCTGCCCGTGGAGCATCACTACGACGCTGCTGCCAACCATTGGGTGACTTTGCCCGGTCAGTCCGAACGCGCTCTTGTGCTCGGTGGGCACCTGGATTCCGTGCCAAACGGCGGCTGGCTGGACGGCTGCCTCGGAGTCCTCACCAGTCTCGAAGTCCTCAGCCATCTGGCCACGAAATATAACGGGCGGCCGCCGTGCACGATTAAGCTGGTCGATTGGGCGGATGAAGAAGGTGCACGCTTCGGGCGCAGTCTTTTCGGCTCGTCCGCGTTTGCAGGGACGCAAACCATCGAAGCCGACCGCAAGCGCGCCGACCGCGACGGGACCACTCTGGAAGCTGCGCTCGCGACTTGCGGCGTTGCAGTCGACCGGATTGGAGATGCAGCCGCCGAGCGGAAGAACCTCGCCGCATACCTCGAACTGCATATCGAGCAGGGCCCGATTCTCGAGCGTCTCGGCAAGCCGCTGGGTGTGGTGCAGGGAACGAAGGGCGTGGAGCGTTGGGCCATCACCTTTCACGGGCAGGAGGCTCACTCCGGCTCAACGCCGATGGAGGTGCGCCGCGATGCCCTTGCCGCCTGCGCCAAGCTCGCGCTCGAGATTCGGCCCATCGCGCGCAAGCATCCGAACTCCGTCGCAACCATGGGAAGCGTAAAAACCTTCCCCGGCATCGTGACGTCGGTCGTCGGGCGTTGCGAAGCCACTCTCGATATGCGTGACCTTGATGCTCAGGTGCTCGCCAGCATGTTGCGTGAGGCAGGCGAGGCCAGCGAGCGCTTTGCGGCCGAAGAGCGCTGCACGGTGGAGTGGTCGAAGATCTGGTCCATCGATCCAATCCCATTTCATCCGGAGCTCATCGCGCTCTGCGACAAGGCGATCCTCGAGACAGTAGGCGTCAGCGAACATCTTCCGTCCGGCCCCCTGCATGACGCTGCCGAGGTGGCGCGCCTGGGAATTCCGACCGTCATGATGTTTGTGCAGTCGCTGAACGGTCTAAGCCACAACCGTGCCGAAGACACACGGCGCGAACACCTGGAGCAGGCAGTTGTCGCCATGGACCGCCTGGCCGAGTTGACGATGGACTGGATTCTTCGTCATTGAAATCAGAGGAGAACCTCGGGTGGTTCACGAGTTGCACAGAAATGTTGCATAATCGTGACTTCCAATCCGCCGCCATGGAAGTGCTGCCCCCAAGCAGCGAAAGCTGCCAGGCGGCAGCTATTCCCGGTTTGAAAGCGCGGGAAGGGGAGTAACGAAGCCAATTGATGAATGAGCCGACGAGTTTTTATTCGCAGTCTTCGCAATCAGAGGAGATCGCCGCGCGTTTTCCCGACCTGCACCCGCCGTTCGACAAAACGGCCGCAGTTGCTGAGGCCAACCGCTGTCTGTATTGCTTCGACGCGCCCTGCACGACTGCCTGCCCCACGCACATCGATGTTCCGCGTTTCATCAAGAAGATCGCACACGAAAATCTGGAAGGATCTGCGAAGACCATCCTTGATTCGAACATCCTTGGCGAAAGCTGCTCGCGTGCCTGCCCGGTGAACGTTCTGTGCGAGGGCGCGTGCGTGCTTCACCGGTATAACAAGCAGCCGATCGCGATCGGTCGCCTGCAGCGGTTTGCGATGGACTGGTTGCACGAGAGCGGTGCGCCGTTACCGTTCACTGCCGGCGCCGACACTGGGAAGTCCGTCGCGCTGGTCGGCGGCGGTCCCGCCTCCCTGGCATGCGCTGCCGAGCTTCGCCGCCGTGGGATTCGCGCCGTCATCTACGACGCGCGTCCGCTGCCCGGCGGCTTGAACACCTATGGCATCGCGGAGTACAAGCTCACGCTCGGCGCCAGCCTTCGCGAGATCGATCTCCTGTCGCAACTCGGCGTTGAGTTTCACTTCAACACGACGGTCGATGCCGCAATGCTGGACCAGCTCGAAGGCGAGTGCGATGCGATCTTCCTCGGCCTGGGTCTCGGCGCGATTCATCGGCTTGGTATTGCAGGCGAGGAGATGCAAGGCATCACCAACGCGCTCGACTTCATCGCCGGCTACAAGAGCGGAGCCATCACGCAGGTCTCCGGCCGCTTCGCTATTGTTGGCGCGGGCAATACTGCGATCGACGCCGCCAACGCAGCGATGCGGCTCGGTGCCGGCGAGGTCACGATGGTCTATCGTCGCGGCCCGGAACAGATGTCAGCCTTCGACTTCGAGTACGAGCATGCCAAGCAGGAGGGCGTTCGCTTCCTTTGGCACGTGCAGCCTGTTGCGCTCAAGGGCAACGGCAAACTCGAGGCTCTCGAGCTCGAACACCTCGAAACGACAACCGACGGAAGCCTCGTCCCCATCGCCAATTCACGCTTCGAGTTCCCGGTTGATCGCATTGTGCTAGCTATCGGTCAAGCGACACACACGGAGTTGCTCAGTGGCAACGAAACGAAGCCCGCCAAGCTGAAGCTCGAACGCGGACGCATCGTCATCGACCGCGGTACAGGCCAGACATCCAACCCGAAATACTTCGCTGGCGGCGATTGCACGAATGGCGGCCGCGAGGTCGTCGACGCCGTCGCCGACGGCAAGCGCGCCGGCATCGCAATGGCCGCGTGGATCCTGAGCCAACAAACAAATTCGCCGGCAACCCGGGACGGAGGACAGAATGCCTAACCCAACCCTCGAAACCATCTTCGCCGGCATCAAGTGTCCCAATCCCTTCTGGCTGGCTTCGGCTCCGCCGACCAACTGCGGCGAGCAGATCATGCGTGCCTTCGACGCGGGCTGGGGCGGCGCCGTTTGGAAGACCATCGGCGAGCCCATCACCAACGTCAGCTCCCGCTACTCGTCGATCGACTACAACGGCACCAAGATGATGGGCCTGAATAACATCGAGCTCATCAGCGATCGCCCCATCGAAGTCAATCTCCGTGAGATCGAAGAGGTCAAGCGCCGCTATCCGAAGAATGTCGTCATCGCCTCGCTCATGGTCGAATCCAAACGCGAAGTATGGCACGACATCGTCAAGCGTGCCGAAGGCGCAGGCGCCGACGGGCTGGAACTGAATTTTGGCTGCCCGCACGGCATGAGCGAGCGCGGCATGGGCTCTGCCGTCGGACAAGTCCCCGAGTATTGCCAGCGGATCACCGAGTGGGTGAAGGAAGCTGCGCGCACTCCCGTCATCGTCAAGCTAACGCCGAACATCTCCGACATCCGCATGCCCGCGCGCGCCGCCAAGCGCGCCGGCGCCGACGCACTCTCCGCCATCAACACCATCAACTCCATCACCGGCATCGATCTCGACACCTTCGAGCCGCGCCCCAACGTCGACGGCAAGTCCTCGCACGGCGGCTACTGCGGTCCTGCGGTGAAGCCCATCGCGCTCAATATGGTGCAGCAGGTAATGGGCGATCCGGAAGCCGCGCTGCCCATGAGCGCCATCGGCGGCATCGGCACATGGGCGGACGCCGCCGAGTTCATCCTTCTGGGCGCAGGCACCGTGCAGGTCTGCACGGCAGCGATGCACTACGGCTACCGCATCGTCGAAGACATGGCTGACGGTCTGCTTGCGTGGATGCGCCGCAAAAATTTCGCCACGCTCGACGATTTCCGCGGCCGCTCCCTTCCTAATGTCACTGACTGGAAGCATCTCAACCTCAACTACAAGATCGTCGCGCATATCCACGAAGACAAGTGCATCGGCTGCGAGCTGTGCTACACCGCCTGCTGGGACGGCGCGCACCAGTGCATCCATCTCGACCGCGCGCTGCCCCACCCCGACACCACACGCACGCCGCAAGGTATCGCCGCCGAAGCTCCGCAGCGAATCACCACAACGCCGATTCCGAAACTCGACCTCGATGGCGCCGGCGCAGACGGCCCTTATCTCACGCCGCTCTCACGCATACCGCGCGTCGACGAGCACGAATGCGTCGGCTGCAACCTCTGCTCGCTCGTCTGCCCCGTGCCCGGCTGCATCACAATGGAGCAGGTCGACAACGGCCTTGCGCCGCAGAGCTGGGATGAGCGCGTCGCGGCGGGCATCGTGCCCAAAGGCGTCGAGCACTCGCTGCCGAACCCCAATGCATGATTGTTGATGCCGACGAGGTAGAGAACAATGGGAACACTGATCAAGAACGGGACAGTCGTCAACGCAACGGGCTCGCAGCGCGCCGATGTCCTCATCGAAGGGGAGAAGATCGCGCAGGTTGCGGCGAACATAAGCAACGATAGTCACCAGATCGTCGACGCGACAAACCTTCTCGTCATGCCCGGCGGCATCGATGTGCACACCCACCTCGACATGCCTTTCGGCGGCACGACCTCAGCCGACGACTACACCACCGGAACGCAGGCCGCAGCCGTCGGCGGCACGACCATGGTGATCGACTTCGCGCTGCAGAATCAGCAGAGCACACTGCAGAATGCGTTGGAAACCTGGCTGAAGAAATCCGATAACAAAGCCTGCGTGGACTTCTCGCTGCACATGGCCGTGACGAATCTGCATGGCAAGAATGGGGAAGAGACGTTGCACGAGATGGAAGAGATGGTGAAGTTCGGCATCTCCAGCTTCAAACTCTTCATGGCCTACCCGAACGTTCTCATGATCAACGATGAGCTCATGTTCCGCGTGATGCAGAAGGCCGCGAAGCTGAACGGACTTTGCCTCATCCACGCCGAAAACGGCAGCGCCATCGACGTGGTCGTCGCACAGATGCTTGCCGAGGGTAAGACTGCGCCGCACTTCCACGCACTCTCGCGCTCGCCGAAGGCCGAAGCCGAAGCCACTCACCGCAGCATCGCACTCGCCGACATGGCCGGAGCCGCCGTTTACATCGTGCATCTCTCCAACGAGTACGCGCTCGACGACCTCAAGTTCATGCAGCAACGCGGCGCGCGCGCGCTCGCCGAGACGTGCACGCAGTATCTTGTGCTCTCCATCGAAGACCAGATGCCCGGCAAGAGCTGGGAAGAAGCGAAATTCGTCTTCACGCCTCCACTCCGCGAAAAGCGCCACCAGGCGCCGCTCTGGCAGGCGCTCAACGACGGCTCGCTCTCCGTCGTCTCCACCGATCACTGCCCTTTCCGCTTCAAGGACCAAAAGGAACTCGGCCGCAACGACTTCACCAAGATTCCTAACGGCGGTCCCGGCGTCGAGAACCGCCTGCAGATTCTCTGGCACTTCGGTGTCAATCAGGGCCGCATCACGCCGGAGAAGTTTGTCGAACTCTCGTGCACCAACCCTGCGAAGATCTTCGGCATGGGCAACCAGAAGGGAAGCATCGCGGCCGGCCTGGACGCCGACATACTGCTCTGGGATCCGAACGCCGATTACACCATCACCGCCGCGACGCAGTGCATGGCCACCGACTACAACATGTTTGAAGGCTGGAAGGTGAAAGGCAATGCTGCGAAAGTCTTCTCGCGCGGTGAGCTCGTCGTCGACAACACCACGCAGCCCGGCAAGTTCCTCGGCAAGACAGGACGAGGACGCTTCGTCAAACGCGAAGCGAACGCAGGAGGACTCGCCTGATCACCTCCGCCAACTCGCTCGATCCCGGAACTCCACAAAAGGAGCTCGGCCACGAGTTCGCACCGGATCCACGTCTTTACAACTCTGATCTCGCGCCCACAGAACCGATCCGCCGTACCTGGACGACCTACAACTACATCGCGCTGTGGTTTTCGATGTCGATGGAGGTGACGACCTACATGCTGGCGGCGTCGCTTATTGCCGGCGGCATGAATTGGAAGCAGGCAATTCTTACCATCCTCCTCGGCAACCTCATCGTGCTCATTCCGATGTTGTTGAACGCACACGCAGGTGCCAAGTACGGTATCCCATTCCCGGTCTTCGTTCGCGCACCGTTTGGCCCTGTCGGCGCAAACATCCCCGCGCTTCTGCGCGCTGTTGTTGCGTGTGGATGGTTTGGCATTCAGTCCTGGATTGGAGGAACCGCAATCGCGCAGATGATCAACGTGCTCGCGCCCTCGACAGTGAATATGCCGTGGGTCGTCGCCGCCTGCTTCGTTGGCTTCTGGATGTTGAACATGTTCGTCGTGTGGCGCGGCGTGGAGTCGATCCGCTTTCTTCAAAGCTACTCCGCACCGTTCATGATTATCATGTCGTCGATTCTGCTGATCTTCATGCTGCACAAGGCTGGCGGTTTCGGCCCCATGCTTTCGGCTCCCAGCAGCTTCCATTCAACGCATGACTTCCTGCGCTTCTTCTTCCCGTCGCTCACAGCCATGGTTGGGTATTGGGCAACGCTTTCGCTCAACATTCCGGACTTCACACGCTTTGCGAAGAACCAGGAGGCGCAGATTGTCGGACAGGGTTTCGGTTTGCCGGTCGCGATGGTGCTCTACTCGTTCCTGGGCATCGCCGTGACCTCTGCTTCAGCCGTCGTCTTCGGCAAGCCGATCTGGAATCCCGTCGAGCTTCTCGGCAAGTTCCATCAGCCGCTCGTCGCGTTCCTCGGCTTAGTCGCTCTCCTCGTCGCCACATTGAACGTCAACATTGGCGCGAACGTCGTCAGTCCTTCGAATGACTTCTCTAACCTGGCACCACGGCTCATCAGCTTTCGAACCGGTGGCCTCATCACGGGCGTGTTGGGGCTCGCGATCATGCCGTGGCGTTTGGTCTCCAGTTCGCACAACTATCTCGGCTGGCTGGTGGACTACTCCGGTCTGCTGGGACCCGTCGCAGGCATCATGGTCGCCGACTACTTCCTTGTGCGAAGGAAACAGCTCGATACATATTCGCTCTATCGCCGCGGTGGACTGTACGAATACCGTAATGGCTTCAATCTCGTCGCGTTATTCGCGCTTGTGATTGGAATTGCAGTCGCTTTGGTAGGGCGCTTCGTGCCGCAGCTTGAGTTTCTGTTCAAAATGGCCTGGTTCGTCGGATTCCTCCTTTCCGGCGGCCTTTACTACGTGATGATGTTGGGACATAAGCCGCGACCGGAATTTGAGCCGGTTTCGGCGAACTAGAAAGGCAGAAGATGAGCTCCACTGAGACGATGAACGAGTTAACTTCAACGATGAGCAGCGCGGAGGTCGTGCAGATTACGCGCGAGACGAACTATGGCACATGGCGGTTCCAGAAAGGCTGGAACCCTCTGCACATCGTCGACGCAGAAGGCTGCTACATCACCGACGCGAACGGAAAGCGGTATCTCGACTTCAGCTCGCAACTGATGTGTATGAACCTCGGCCACAAGAACCAGGCCGTGATCGATTCGATCGCTCAGCAAGCCCAGGAATTGGCCTACGCGATGCCTGGCTACGCCACCACCGCGCGCGCTGAACTCTCGCAACTCCTGCTCGAAGTTCTTCCCAAGGGCCTCAACAAGTTCTTCTTCACCACCAGCGGAACCGACGCGAACGAAGCGGCTTTCAAGATCGCTCGCATGTACACCGGCAAGACCAAGATCATCGCGCGCTATCGTTCGTACCACGGCTCGACCTCTTCAAGCATCGCCGCTACCGGTGATCCGCGGCGGTGGGCGATGGAGCCGCGAGGCAAGGGACAAGGCGTGATCTTTGGCCCAGAGGTGCATTGCTACAAGTGCCCGATCAAGCATACGTATCCGGAGTGTGGCATCGCCTGTGCGGACTACATCGAACATATGATCCGCAACGAGAGCGATGTAGCCGCTGTGCTGGTTGAACCGATCGTCGGCACCAATGGCGTGATCGTTCCACCGCAGGAGTATATGCCGAAGCTTCGCAAAATCTGTGACGAGTACGGTGTCCTGCTGATCGCCGACGAGGTGATGAGCGGTTGGGGACGCTCTGGTGCGTGGTTCGCGATGGACCTCTGGGGCGTGACGCCGGACATCCTGACCACAGCCAAGGGCATTACGTCCGCATATGTTCCGCTCGGCCTCTGTGCGACGAGCGAGAAGATCGGCGATTACTTTCAAGACCACTACTTCGCGCACGGCCACACCTATGAAGCACATCCCATGACCCTGTTGCCCGCCGTCGCTACGATCAACGAGATGAAGCGCCTCAAACTCGTCGAACGGGCAAAAGAGCTGGAGCCGTTCGTTGCTGAGAAACTGAAGGCCCTGAAGGCGAAGCATCCCAGCGTCGGAGATGTGCGCGGCAAGGGGTTGTTCTGGGCCGTTGATCTGGTCAAGGATCAGAAGACGAAGGAGCCGTTCAACACGTACTCGGACAAGATCGGTGGAAAGCCGCTGCTGGTGGATCAAATCGCGGCGAAGATGATGGCCGATGGCGTCACGATTCAGGCATGGGTCAGCCACTTCGTCATCGCGCCGCCTCTGATCGTTACGCGTGAGCAGCTGGAGGAAGGCATCGCCGTGCTCGACAGACACCTGTCAATCGCGGACGCACAGATTACCGCGAACTAGGAACGCCGCGGCGCTCACTAACGCGGGCGCCCGCCTTCAATCCTCAGAACACTCAGTTGGAGCGGAAGTTTGTGAACTGAATATCGACGCCCATATCTTTGCCGCGCAGGCTGGCAATAATTTCCTGTAGCGTGTCGCGGTCCTTGGAGCTGACGCGCACCGTATCGCCCTGAATGCTGGCCTGCGCCTTTTTCTTCGAGTCTTTAATCGATGCGACGATCTTCTTCGCCACCTCAGATGCAATGCCTTGCTTCAGCTTGATCTTCTGCCGCACCGTGGAACCGGCGGCGGGCTCCACCTTTTCGTACTCGAGATTCTTAAGCGGAACGCCGCGCTTCACCAGCTTCTGCTGCAGGATGTCAATAACTGCCTTCAGCGTGTATTCGTCCTGGCTGGCGAGTTGAATGGCATCGTTGCCCTCAAGCGTTATGGTTGATTTCGAATTCTTGAGATCGAACCGCGCGTGGACCTCTTTGCTTGCCTGGTCAATTGCGTTCTTGACCTCCTGGATGTCTACCTTGCTCACGATGTCGAAGCTCTGATCGGCTGCCATGATTCTGCCCTCACAATTTTCTATCTCTTCCGCGAACCGTAGTATCACACCGCACGGGCGGAAGGGAAAAGCCTGAAGAAGTTGGATGTGGTTTGCGCCGCGAAATCTGCGGGCGCTACGCCACGCAGCCCGGCTACAAATTCGCCGGTAAGCGCGGTGTTGGCCGGCTCATTGCGCTGCCCGCGCAGGTTCCCCGGCGCAAGAAACGGCGCGTCTGTTTCGACCAGGATGCGGTCTGCCGGCGCGGTGCGCGCCAGCTCCTGAATCGTCGTCGATTTCGTATACGTGACGTTGCCCGCGAACGAAAGATAAAACCCCGCATCCAGCGAGCGCTCCGCCTGCTCCCGGTTGCCCGAGAAGCAATGCATGATGCCCGGCAGTCCGGTCGGCGTCCAGTGCTTCGCAATCAGAGCCAGCAGGTCCTCCCACGCGTCGGCCGATCCGAATTTGGCCTTCGCATCCGGCGTCGCGAGCTCCGATGTCCGGCAGTGAATCGTGATCGGCTTGCGCAACGCCACGGCAATCTCCATCTGCGCGATGAAGGCAGCTTGCTGGATTGGGATTTCGGGGTTTTCAACATGGTAATAATCGAGGCCGATCTCTCCGATGGCAATGCACTGTGGGTCGGCGGCAAGCTCCGCGAGCTTCGCCAGCGCAGCCGCATCGGCACGGTGCGCCTCTTGCGGATGAATGCCGGCAGTGGCAAAGATCTGCGGATGCTCGTGTGCGAGGTCCAGCGCACGGTGCATCTCCTCCGGTCCTTCGCCTATACCAATCGCCAGCAGCGTGGTCACCTGCGCGGCCTGCGCATTGGCGAGCATCTGCTCGAGGTCGTCGTAGCTATCCAGATGACAGTGCGAATCCACCCACATCGTCTTCATAGGATGCGGCAATTCGCATTGGACTTCAAACGAATGCCCGATTTGACGCGCCTGCCGGGACACAGCGTACGATTTCGTCCAGCGCTATGAGTGAACAGAGTATCGATCTGAGCCGATCGCATGTCTTCCGGCTCGCGGAGCTAACCGCACATAAGAATCCCAACGGCAGTGAAAGCTGGAACATTCTGCATGGCCGTCTTCCCACCGGCGAAGAGGTCGCATTGCATGTGTCGATGCAGCCCGCGGGGACGCCGCCCAACCCCGCGCATCGCATCGACCATACCGAGATCATCTGTCTACGCGAGGGCGCGCTCGACTTCATGCACGATGGGTCGACGGAACATGCCGCGGCAGGCGATGTGCTGTTTGTTGCAAAGGGAACGATGCACGGCGTGCGCAATGTTGGAGCGGAAGCGGCAGAGTATTTTGTGCTCGCCATTGGCGGAGACGTAAATCAGACAACGTAAAAGGAGAGACGAATGGCTGAAATGAATCGCAGAGATCTTTTTCTTGCGGCGGGAGCGTTTGCTGCGCTGGGCGGCCTGTTGGCGGAGGCGCAGGATCCAAGGACGCACGGCCCGAACGCGGGCGACACGATCGAGATGACGAAGTCGCGCGTCTTCCACTTCGACCAGATGAAGGTCGACCAGCATGCGAACGGCGGCTGGGGGCGGCAGGTGATGCATGGCACGCTGCCCACCGGCGAGTTCGTTGAGGTGCATGAGACCGGCCTGCCGCCCGGACAGATGCCGCATCCTCCGCATAAACACCGCAACACGGAGTTCGTACTGATTCGTGAAGGCCATGTGGAGTATCTGGATTCGGACGGCCAGCGTATCCCGATGGGCCCCGGCGATATCGCGTACAGCGCGTCCGAACAGATGCACGGCATGAAGAACACGGGAAGCACGATGGCGACGTACTTTGTCGTCTCGATCAGCCACGGCCAGTTGTAGCTGCGGCCGGCGTTACTTCAGACGTGAGCCGAGAGCAATGTCCCCGGCCATCGTCGCGAGGATCGGCTTTGAGCCTTCGCTCTCGGAGGCGGCAAGCAGCATGCCGTGCGATTCGAGGCCACGCATCTTCCGCGGCGCGAGGTTCGTGATGACGATGATGCGGCGGCCGATCAGTTCTTCGGGCGTATACCATTCGGCGATGCCGGAAAGGATCTGCCGCTTCTCGTAGCCCAGATCGACCTCCAGCCGCAGCAGCTTGTCGGCTTTGGGAATGCGCTCGGCCACAACGATCTGCGCGACGCGCAGCTCGATCTTCGCGAAGTCGTCGATGTTTATCGGGGCTGGTTTCGCGGTCTCTTCACTCGGAGGAACCAGCGCAGGCGCACCCCCGGGAGGGTTGGGCTCGAGCGGTGGTTGAGCCTGTTGTTCTGTTGCAGGCTGTGAACTTGCTGCCGGCGCGGATGCGGTCGCGTTCTTCTCTTCGATGTCAGCCATAATGTCTGCGAGTTCCTTGGGTGCGCGTGGAAAGATGGGGGCGAGCGCGCCGAGCTTCGTGTTGGACCATCGCGGCTCAACGCCCGGAGTTACTGGAACGGGAATGCCGAGTTGCGAGAACACCCTCTCACTTGAAAACGGGAGCACTGATGAGATCACCGTGTTCACAACGCGGATTGCTTCGGCGCAAGTGTAAAGGACATTTCGTAGCTCTGCAGTTTTGGTTGAATCAGATGCGAGCTTCCAAGGGGCGGTCGAAGTGATATGTCCGTCGGCCGCGGCAACGATGTTCATGAGGTTGTGCAGCAATGACGAGAAATCGTTTTCGGCATAGTTATTTGTTGTCGCGGAGAGATTGAGTCGGACGTCGAGTCCTACGAACTGCTCCATTTGGCCGACCGGAATCATTCCGTCGAAGTATCGCTGAATCATCGCCAATGTTCTGCTTACAAGGTTGCCATATCCATTCGCTAAGTCGGCGTTATAGCGTGTGACCAGTGCGTCGAAGCTGAAGCTTCCATCCTGCCCGAAGGGAATCTCGCGGAGCAGGAAATAGCGCAGCACATCCGCCGCGAACAAGTCGCGCTCGCGCTTTGTGCTCTCGGGGAACTGCTTGCCGTAGACGTGCTCGCCAAAGGCTTCGAGAATTGTCTCCGTGCGGACGATGTTGCCTTTGCTCTTCGACATCTTCGCGTTGTCGAACAGCAGCCAGCCATGTGCGGTGATGGCTTTCGGTAGCGGCAGGCCCGCAGCCAGCAGGAACGCCGGCCAGTACACGCAGTGAAAGCGGATGATCTCCTTGCCGACGAGGTGCAGATCGGCAGGCCAGTAGCGCTCAAACTCGGCGATATCCTTCGCTTCGTCGGAGCCGTAGCCGATCGCCGTCATGTAGTTCGCCAGCGCATCGAGCCAGACATAAATGACATGCTTCTGCTTCGCGAGCGAAGCCGCGGGCTTAGGCACAGGGATTCCCCACGTGAAGCTGGAGCGGGAAATCGAAAGATCCTTCAAACCGCCGCGCAAAAAACTCAGCACCTCATTCTTGCGGCTCTCTGGAGTAATGGCGAGCTTGTCGCTCTCAATCAACTCGATCAACGGCTGTTGAAACTCGCTCAGCTTGAAGAAAAAGTTCTCTTCAGTGACGGTCTCGAGCAGGCGACCGCAGTCAGGACACGGAGTTCCCGCGGGCGCGTCGACAAACGCTTCATCGCTCACGCAGTACGAGCCGGTGTACGAATCGAGGTAGATGTAGCCGCGCTCAAATAGCGTCGTAAAGAGCTTCTGCACACCAAGCTTGTGACGCGGTTCGGTAGTGCGAATGTAATCGTCATACGTGAGGCCCATGCGGTCCCACAGCGCCTTGAACTCTGCCGAGACCTTGTCGGCAAACTGCTGCGGCGGAACGCCCGCCGCTGCAGCCGAGCGCTCGATCTTCTGGCCGTGCTCGTCGGTGCCGGTCAGGAAAAATGTGTCGTCGCCGAGCAGGCGATGACGGCGCGCGAGCACGTCCGCGACGATCGTCGTGTACGCATGGCCAATGTGCGGGCGCGCGTTGACGTAGTAAATCGGTGTGGTGAGGTAGAACTTCTTCTTGTCTGCGGACATCAGGCTACAGCCAGTTTACCTGCTCGCCGCTGAATTAATTGCTCGCAGGCTACGTCACACTCACGGGAATGTCGGGCTCGCTCGGCGGACCGAGACGCGGCACGAGGACCTGGAAGATCCCCAGCGCCAGCAGGTACGCAAAGGCTGCCAGGGCGAAGATCAAAAGCGGATGGATCGTGAGGAAGTGCGAGACGAGGATGGTAAAGAGCGCGCCGCCAAGCGATCCAACCGCGCCCCCGATACCCACGACCGTCGAGACCGAGGTCGAAGGAAACATGTCCGTCGGCGTCGTGAAGAGGTTCGCCGAGAAGCCCTGGTGGGCCGCAGCGGCCAGCGCGAAAAGCCCAATGGCTGGCCACGCGTTGTGCGGGAAGATCGTGTGCATGTGCGGCACAGCGAGCAGCGGAACCACGCATACCGCCATGACAAGGAGGGCAAACTTGCGCCCGCTGTTGACGCTGTGGCCACGCTTGATCCGCCAGCCGGACAGTCCGCCGCCGAGGAACGAGCCGACGGACGAGACGGCATAGACCACCACGATGGGCCAGTAGACCTGCGCGACGCCGAGGCCGTAGTTGTCATTCAAAAATTTGGGCAGATAGAAGAGATAGAACCACCAGATGGGGTCGGTAAGGCCCTTGGCGATCGAGAACGCATAGAGACCCCGCGTGCGCAGAAGGATCTTATAGAGCGCCCATCCGCGCACGTCGGGAACGACGCGCCGCAGGTTGGCCTGGGTTGTGGTCAGGCGGCGCCGCAGCCGGTTGTACGGAAATAGAAGCCAGATGATGAGCCACAGAAGGCCCATGGAGCTTGTGCAGACGAAGGCCGAGCGCCATCCAAAGCGCAACGTCACCAGCGGAACGAGCGCGGGGACGATGAAGAAGGCCGCGTTCGCGCCGGAGTTAAACAGGCCGACGGAAAGCGCGCGTTCTTCGCTCGGGAACCACTCGCTGGTGGCCTTGATGGCCGCGGGAAAGTTGCCGCTCTCACCCAGGCCGAGAAAGATGCGCGCAATGCAGAAGCCGAGCACCGAGCCGACCAGAGCGTGACTCAGCGAAGCGAGCGCCCAGACGCCGATCGCGATGGCATAACCGACCTTGGTACCCAGCCGATCGATGAACGGCGCGGCGACCAGAAAACCCACCGCGTAGGCGTACTGAAAACACTCGACGATGTGCCCGTAGTTGAGGTTGTACGCCGTCTGGTATTTGAAGTTGACGCCCGGGATCCATCCCATGAACGGCAGGTGCAGCAGCGGCTCGATGAGCGAGAGCACCGAGCGGTCCATGTAGTTGATCGTCGTCGCGAGGAACAGAAGGAAGCAGACGAACCAGCGCACATTCGATTTGTCCGGCGCGTTGGCGGTGAACTCTGCGTCAGAGTCGAGGCGCGAAGCTGGCATTCGTTTCTAGCTCCCGGAGATTGCGCGAGTCGCGCGTGCGCAGGCCCGCTGAAGCAGTCCCGGTCGGTGTCATGCCGATCGAACCTGCTCTGGTCCGGTCCAAACGTCGTCCTGAGAATAGCCCGTTGGCGTGTCGCGAGGCAACGCGAAGCCCTAGAAAGTGTGGGGCGCGAAGCCTTAGAAGGTGTACGGATAGACAAGGAAAAACAGCATCAGCATGATCGTCATCATGTCCATGTACACGCAGAGGATCACGCCGGCGTGGTAGAAACTCCATCGCCGCTGAATGCAGCGCACCGTATCAGCCATGCCCAGCAACGCGATGAGAACGGGAACCGCCAGCAGCGGCGCGCGCTGAATGTGGGGATAATGCGAGAGCGGGACGGCGATCACCAGGCTGCCCAGCACCAGGGTGCTCGCGCGCACCAGAGAATGCAGCCGCGGATTGAAGATCGCTGGTGTCACAGGCCCGCCATGCAGCCGCGCAGTCGGATTCCACGCCGCCGAATCGTCCACAAGTCTACTGCTTTGTCGCCGGTTGTGCAGCCCCGGCCGCAGCGCCCGTTTTCGCGCCGCGAGCGGGAGCCGTTTCGGCCTCCAGCGCGGGCAGATGGCGGACCTCCGCCGTAGGTATTTCCACCACGCCGTAGCGGTTGTTCGGCACATCGCGAATCATCAACCGCATGTAGCTCTCCTGCTTCACCGGCGCGCTCACCTGCAACTGAAAGCGCACCGGCGACGACATGAATCGCTTGTACACATCCGGCGGAAGGTTGAGGGTGACCTCTTTGTCGGCGATATTCAGCACGTTTCCATCCGCATCGAAGACGAAGGCTGTGAATTCAATCTCTCCCTTATGGCGGCCGTCGGTTTGGGGTGTTAGCCCAAACTCGTTGGGCAGCGCAACGTAGTCGATCGCATAGGTGAGGTACGGGGGCTTCATTTTGCCCGCAGGATCGGCTCGGTTGCCCTCGGCTAGAGTTTCTTGATCCTTGCCATCCAGGGGGATGGCTCGAACCTTGAACAGAATGTCGGAAGGCGCGGGCGCTCCATGGCTGATCGCCGCACGTGAGTATGCCTCGCTGGCGTGGTCGGCGAGCGCCTGAGCGGTTGGTGGCACGTGCGTCGGAAGTTCGCCATGCTTGGCAGGCTGGTCCGGATTGTCGGCGTAATAGCCGTGGCGATAGGAAAGCCGAAGGCCATAGGTCGCCGGCGTTCCCGCCAGCGCCACATGAATGTTGCGGTAGGCGCCGTTCCAACGATGGTCGCTGGGTTCATAGGACAAGGTGTAGTAGTTGGAGCCGGCGTTGATGGCCTTGCTGACTGCTGACGAAAGCCCATTGGTGTTGTAGTAGGCCTGTCCGCCGGTGTCGCTGGCCATCTGTTCCATCGTCATGTGTTCCTGCGCCTGGCTCTGATCGAACTTCATCATGTCGCGCCCAAACGCCTTGGGATTGCGAACATAGCTATTGCCAGCGTTGGCAGCATCGAACATTGGCGCGGTCATCAGCCCTCGCGCGTCCACGGGATACACCGCGATCTCCGAGCGCGTGAGCAGGTTCGTCGTCTCCCGGAACTCTTCGTTGCTGTCTTCCATCACCGCGAACGGATCGTTCAGTGTCGGATCCGGCTCAACATTCAGCGGAAATGATCCTGAAAACCAGATCAAGTTCTTGCGTCCCGGGAAGTTGGACAGATAATGGGCCAGCGCGTTGAAGGCGTCGAGCGTATATTGCGTACGCAGCCTTGTTTGAAACGACTCCGTCTCCGCCTCGAACTGCTGCACGTTGGCCAAGGTCTCTGCGAAGTTCGGATCACTGGATCCCGAGTCCTCCATCATGTCAGACATGCTCTCCGGGCCGCCGCCTCCGCCTACGGGGTCATCCAGCAGTGGAGAGCCGCGCGCATTCAGCTTGTGTTCCACCGCGGCCTGCAGAATCGCCGGGTCCGACGTGAAACCCTGCAGCATATAGATCCGTGAAGCCAGGCCGAAGACCGCCACCTGCGTTCCCGGCTTCTCATGCTTTACGTAGTCCAGCAGCTGCTGCCGAACGAAGACCTGGTCCTTCATCGGCGTGTTTAGCGTATCGATCAGCAGCACATTCAGCGTGCTGTCGGGTGCCACGGGCGAGTAGTCGGTGAAGATGCCCGGAGGAAGCTTCGGAAATTCCACACCGGGCCTCTGCGTACTGGCCGCACGGTGCTCTTCAAAGTTCAGCACCGTCTGCGGCTTCTTCTGCTCCGTCACAACGAAGTCGTCCTTCGTCAAACCGTGGTATGGATTGCCGTCGCGGTCCTCCACCACCACATCCAGAACAACCAGTTCCGTGCTTGTATGCAGCGTTTCCGCGGGTGTCTGTGCTGGCTCTCCGCTGCGGACGGGCTGAGAGTTCTGCGCAGCGCATACGGACGTCAATGTCAGCAGGAGAGAAGCGATCGATCCTATCGAAAGCAAGCGATGGGCTGCGGTCATAGAGAAAAGGCCGGGTTTCTTGAACTGACGTTCCGAAGGTTCACAAAGTCTCGCGAAAGCAGGGTAATGGCGTCTTGAACACCAGACGGGAAGTTTAGTCGCCGAGCCCGCTGCATGCGAAAAATTTAGGGAGACTTTCGTTCCTGCGGCTGCGTCGGCGCATACTCCATAGGAGGAAGGTTGCGCACGGCAGAGCTCGCGACCTCGACCGTTCCGATCCGTCCCGTGGTCCTTTCCTCCACGCCGATCCGGAAGAAGCTTTCACCCATTGCCGGCGCGCTTACTTCCATATGCTCGCGGTACCCGAGATGCTGAAACTGCGCGTACTCCTCCGGCGTGAAATCGAGGTGCAGGGTTCGTGAGACTGCGTTCAGCATCTTGCCATGTTCGTCATAGACAATGATCGCTGTCTGAATGGCTCCCACGCGATGCCCGTTCGGCTGCTCCGTCAGATTGAAGTAGCGTGACACCGCGGCGCAGTCGATATCGTACCGGCGGTAGGGCGGCTTCATCGGGTCCTTGGGGTTCAGTTCGTTTCCTGGAGCAGGCGTGGTCTCCAGGGCGGCCGACGCAGGAAGAACGCGCGTCGTAAAGGGAATGTCCTGCAGCAAGGGCGCGCCATGCAGCATCGCCGCCTTCGAAGAGCGCAGGGCTTCGGCGGAAGGCGCGTTCGGATCCTCGCTCACCGATGCCGTGCCCGTGTGATAGCCCGGCACTTTAAGATCATCGGCAAAGTACCCACGCCGATAGGAGATCTGCACCCCTTTGTAATTCGCCGGGTTCGCCAGCTCGACATGAATGCTGCGCCACTCGCCTCCGGTCTTCTTCTCGCTGGGCGAATACGACAGCGTGTAATAGTTTGATCCGTCTTCAATGGCATCCGCGACGGCCTGGGTGAGGTTGTTGCGGTTATAGAACGGAATCCCCCCGGTATCGGAGGCAAACGCCTGCATCGTGCCGTGCTCCGCCGCCTGCATCGCATAGAAGTTCGTCGCGCCCTGCTGGTACGCCGTTCCCTGGTTGGGGTTCATATTCGCACCGGGCGTGAACGCGGGATTCGTTTGCAGGCCGCGCGGATCGACCGGGTAAACAGACACCTGCGCGCGGGTGAGAAGATTGATCATCGCGCGAAACACGTCGTCGCCCTCGCCAGGAATATCCGTGTTGTTCTGAATTGAAGCGGCCGGGTCGACGCCGAGCGGAAAGCTGCCCGAAAACCAGATGACGTTCTTTCGCCCCGGGAAATTCAGCAGCCAGCGACCCAGCGAATTAAACGCTTCGATCGTCTGGCCAATCCTCAGGCTGGTCTGCATCACGCCGATCGACTCAATGAAGGTCGCGACATCATTGCTCATCATTGCGCTGCTGTTGCTTTCGCTGGCCGCTCCCTTAAAGGGATCGGTAGCAGAATCCAGAAGCGCATCGCCATTCGTGCTGCTATTGTTCTGCAGCGGCGAGCTGCGCACGCCCTTTCCGCTTCTGAGAACTGCCAGCAACTGACGCGGATCGGACGTAAAGCCCTGCAGCATGTACAGATGATTCGAGAGGCCGAAGATCGCAATCCGTGTCCCGGCCGGAATATGCTGGACGTAATCCACCAACTGCTGTTGCAGATAGCTCTGATCTGCCAGCGGTGTGTTCAGGCCATCGATCAGCAGGACGTTGAGTGGTCCTTTGGTCACAATCGGCGTGAAATCGGTGAACTGCCCCGGCGGCAACACCGGCATCTGCGGCGGCGCCGGAGGAGTCGCTGGAGCGGCGTACTCATCGAAGCTGTTGATGGTCTGCGGCCTGCCACTCTCCGAGAGCACGAAATCGCTGCGCGTCAACCCGTGGATCGGATGCCCGTTCCGGTCGCGAACCACCACGTCGACGACCACCAGTTTCGTACCGGTGTGCAGCGTCGCGACGGGTCCCGGAGGGTTTTGCGGCGAACTTCCGGCCTGCGGCGAAGCCGGTGCCGCCTGCGCGCAGCAGAAGCGAAGACTGAGGCCGGTAACTGAAAGCAAAAGCAGACAGCGCGCAAACGATCCCATGGAACGCCTCGAGAGCCGAAATTTCCTACCGAAGGCTTCGCCGAATACTACACTGCCTGGGGCTCGAACTCAGAAGACGTGGCCGCCGCTGCAATAGATTCACGGAACGGCGCTCGAAGTACGCCGCGCTCCGTGATAATCGCCGCAATATACTTCGCTGGCGTCACATCAAACGCCGGATTCTCAATGCCGACGCCCTCCGGCGTCACCCGCCTCCCATGCATGTGTGTCACTTCGCGCGCATCCCGCTGCTCAATCGGAATGTCTTTGCCCGTCGCAGTCTCAGGATCGATCGTGTTGAACGGCGCGGCCACATAAAACGGAATGCCATGCTCCTTGGCTAGAATCGCCACGCCGTAGGTCCCAATTTTGTTCGCCGTATCGCCGTTCGCCGCGATGCGGTCCGCGCCCACGATCACCGCCTGGATCCGCCCCTGGCCCATAAAATATCCGGCCATGTTGTCGCAGATCAGCGTCGTCGGAATGTTGTCCTTCAGCAGCTCCCATGCCGTCAGCCGCGTTCCCTGGTTGAACGGCCGCGTCTCGTCCGCGAACACATCAATCTTCTTGCCGGCCTCCACCGCCGCGCGAATGACCCCCAGCGCCGAGCCGAACCCGCACGCCGCCAGCGCCCCCGCATTGCAATGGGTCAGCACGGTGCCTTCATCGGGCAGCAGCTCCGCGCCGAACGCGCCCAGCCGGCGCAGGTTCGCAATGTCCTCGTCGTACAGCCGATTCGCCAGCGCCACAACCTGTCGCTTGATCTCCGCGATCGGCGTCTTCTTCGCCGCCAGCTCGTTATACAGATCGCGCACCTGCGCGATGCCCCAGAACAGATTCACCGCTGTCGGCCGCGTCTTCGCCAGCGTCTCGCAGATAACCTCAACCTCTTGATTCAACTGCTCGATCGTTGTCGCGTTGGAGCGCTCAATCCCCAGTGCCACGCCCATCGCCGCGGACACGCCAATCGCCATCGCGCCGCGCACAATCATGTCCTTGATGGCCCGCGCGACCTCTTTATAATCCCGCGCGAGCACGTACGTCTCTTCGTGGGGAAGCTTTGTCTGGTCCAGAAAACTGACGCCTTCCGGCGTCCACGCAAGCGTAGGAATCATCGTCCTTCCAGTTTATCGAAAACTCGTGCCGCGCACGCCGCCCGCACGCTCGCTAGTGCAGCAGCTTCTCCATGTGCCGGTAGCCATCGGTCCCGATAAACATCACAACAAAGACGGTGAGGTTATACGTTGCATGCATCAGCACGGACGCCGCAACCGAGTTCGTGCGAATCCGCACAAACGACAGCACCAGGCTCACGCAGTACAGAATGCCCAGCGCTCCCCAGGCGTGCTCCAGCTGTCCCACGTGCATCAGCGCAAACGGAACGCTCGAGAAGATCGCGGCGAAGATCAGTGCCGCGCGGCTGTGCAGCGACGAGTCCTGCCACTTTTGCAGTCCCGCCGGCGTGCGTTCCATCGCCAGCCAGTCGTAGGCAATCGCCAGCGCCGGCAGAAGAAATCCGCGAAAGGCAATCTCCTCGACCAGCGGCGCCATCAGCACGCCGAAAGCCGTCATTAGCCACGCCCCATGCGTGGTGCGCAGAATATCTTCGATCGGCGACGACTTCGGTTGCGACACAAACTGTTGCGCAAACTGCGACAGCCCGCTCATCGCCGCGCCGCCCAGGACGATCCAGTACCACCATCGCCTTGGCGCCAGCCCATTCCACTCGATGCCTGCGCCGAACCTCCGCTCCCATAGATTCGGAAACAGCCAGTACGACAGGCCGAGCGTCATCACGTAGGAGACCGCCTGGCACAGCATGGCCAGCGTCTCATGCGCCTTGATCTGCTCCTCGGTATGCAGATGCGCTGCCGCGAAGACTGTAATGATGCACAGGCTCCAGCACAGCCACGCAATCACGAAGAACAGCAGCGCATGCCCAATGTGCGGGATATGTTTGGCAGGCCCATGGTCCTTCGCCGGATCAGTATCGTGCTGAATGTCCAGCGCCTTCGGCGTGCGGACCTCGGATGTGGTCAAAGGGCTCATAGTATCGGTTCGCCACTAACGCGCGGAAGCCAGCTCCCGCTCAGCGTCGCTTGCCTTGGCAGCTCTTTTCTTTGCGACCCCTTTCGCTCTCGTTTCCGGTTGCGGCTTCTTCTTGGAGGGCGTCGGCACGCCGGTCTTCTTCTCCGGCGCCGGCCGCTTCATCTTCGGCGCTTTCTTGGCCAAATCCGGTAAGCCCGGCAGCTGAGCCGGCCGCGCCGCTCCAGAACCATTCTCCGCGCCCTCATAGTAGCGCGCCAGGAACCGTCCCGTATGGGACTCCTTCGACCGCGCCACCAGCTCCGGCGGCCCCTGCGCCACAATCCGCCCGCCGCCTTCGCCGCCCTCCGGCCCAAGGTCGATCAGGTAATCCGCATTGCGAATGATGTCCAGGTTGTGCTCGATGATTATGACCGTATTGCCCAGGTCCGTCAGCCGGTGCAGCACCTCCAGAAGCCGCCGCACGTCGTCGAAGTGCAACCCCGTCGTCGGCTCATCCAGCAGATACAGCGTCTTGCCCGTCTGCCGTTTGCTCAGCTCCTTCGCCAGCTTCATGCGCTGCGCTTCACCGCCCGACAACGTCGTCGCCGACTGCCCCAGGTGCACATACCCCAGCCCGACATCCACCAGCGTCTGCAGCTTCTGATTCACCGCCGGAATGTCTTTCAGGATCGGCAGCGCGTCTTCAATCGGCAGATCCAGAATGTCCGCAATCGAATAGCCGTTGAACTTAACGCTCAGCGTCTCCTGGTTGTAGCGCCGCCCGTTGCACACCTCGCACAGAACATAGACATCCGGCAGAAAGTTCATCTCGATCCGCCGTTGCCCCTCGCCCTGGCACGCCTCGCAGCGGCCGCCCTGCACATTGAAGCTGAACCGCCCCGGCTTGTAGCCCCGCTCGCGCGACTCCGGCAGCATCGCAAACAGATCGCGAATCGCCGTGAACACGCCGGTATAGGTCGCCGGATTCGACCTCGGCGTGCGCCCAATCGGCGACTGGTCGATCTGGATCACCTTATCCAGCTGCTCCGCGCCATGAATCGCCTTGTGCTCGCCCGGCTCCTCGCGCGAGCCATAGAGCTCCTTCGCCAGCGCGCGGTACAAAATGTCATTCACCAGCGTCGACTTGCCCGAGCCGCTCACACCCGTCACCACCGTCATCACACCGAGCGGAAAGTGGGCCGTGATATTGCGCAGGTTGTGCGAGCGCGCGTCCTCCACCGAAAGCCATCGCCCGCTCACAGCCCGCGGAGCCTCGCTCGGCCGCGTCACAATGTCGATCTCGCCCGACAGATACTTGCCCGTAACCGACGCGGGATTCGCCATAATCTCCTTCGGCGTTCCCGCGGCAATCAGCTCACCGCCGTTTTTGCCCGCCCCCGGCCCGAGGTCCAGCACATAGTCCGCATGACGAATCGTGTCTTCATCGTGCTCAACGACGAGCACCGTGTTGCCGAGGTTGCGCAGGTTTTCGAGCGCTGCAATCAGCCGCTGATTATCGCGCTGATGCAATCCAATCGACGGCTCATCCAGCACATACAGCACGCCCCGCAGCCGCGACCCAATCTGCGTCGCCAGCCGGATCCGCTGGCCCTCTCCGCCGCTCAGCGTCGCCGCGCTGCGGTCCAGCGACAGATAGCCCAGTCCCACCGCGTTCAAAAACTCCAGCCGCTCGATGATCTCCTTCTGCAGCCGGTCGGCGATCAGCCGGTCGCGCCCCGCAAACTGCATCGACCGCGCGCCCATCATCGCTCGCTCCAGCGACAGCGCCGTAAACTCTGCAATCGACACCGGCCGCCGTGCGCCCGGCGCACCGATGGGCTCTACGTCCTTATCCGGCCGGTTCACCGGCGGATGCTCCGCCGCATCCGCAATCGGGATCGTCACCGCCAGCGACTCTGGCCGCAGCCGGCGCCCATGGCAGCGCGGGCACTCCGTCGCCGACATGAACTGCATCATGTACTCGCGATAGCCTTCCGACTTCGTCTCTTCCAGCGTGTCGCGCAGCCACGGAATGATGCCGTGAAATCCCGTCCGCGCCGCCTCCGGTCGCGGCGGACCATACAGCAACAATTCCTGGTCCGCCTTCGCCAGCTCTTCGAACGGTCGCTTCAGATTGATCTTGTACTTCTCCGCCGCCAGCTTGATCAGCCGCAGCAGATACTGCGACGCCGACCCCGGCCCCATCGCGCCATCGAGCAGCGGCTTCGACCAATCCGCAATCGTCTTCGCCGGATCGAAGTCGTAGATCGACCCCAGCCCATGGCACTCCGGGCACGCTCCATACGCCGAGTTGAAGCTGAAACTCCTCGGCTCCAGCTTCGGCACATTGATCCCGCAGTCCGGGCACGCCATCGAAGAGCTGTACAGCGTCTCGTGATACTCGCCGCCCGGCGCCTGCAGACCAATCAGCACCAGCCCATTCGCCAACTGCAGCGCCGTCGTCACCGCCGCTTGCAGCCGTCTCGTGTCGAACTCCATTGGGCCGCGGGCGCTCGCCGCCCGTCCGTTCGCACCCGGCTCGCCTGCCACTGGCTTCAAGATGATCCGGTCGACAATCGCCTCGACCGCGTGGTTCTTGCGCTTTTCCAGCCGCATCCCCTCTTCGATCTCGGTAATCTCGCCATCGATGCGGACGCGGTAGCCCTTCTTGTCCAGCGCCTCCAGCTCTTCGCGGAACTCGCCCTTACGCCCGCGCACCACCGGCGCCAGCACCGTAATCCGCTCGCCCGGCGACTCGCTCTGGTTGCGCTCCACAATCTGCGCCACAATCTGGTCCGCGCTCTGCCGCGAGATCGGCCGGTGGCAGTTCGGGCAGTGCGGCTGTCCTACGCTCGCCCACAGCAGCCGGAGATAGTCATAAATCTCCGTAATCGTCCCGACCGTCGATCGCGGGCTGCGCGACGTCGTCTTCTGCTCAATCGAGATCGCCGGGCTCAGGCCCTCGATCGAGTCCACATCCGGCCGTTCCATCTGGTCTAGAAACTGCCGCGCATAGGCCGAAAGCGTCTCCACATACCGCCGCTGTCCCTCGGCATAGATCGTGTCGAAGGCGAGCGAGCTCTTGCCCGAACCGGACAACCCCGTCACGACCGTCAGCGTGTTCCGCGGGATGGACACCGAGACGTCCCGCAGGTTGTGCTGCCGGGCGCCGCGCACATGGATATGGGTGAGACTCATAGGCGTGCGTTGGCCGTTTCCGGCCATCTTCTTAGGATACAGCCTCCTTGCCAATCGGCTTTCAACCGCCCCGGACCAAACCGGCATCGCATTCGCTTCTCTCTGTCATTCCGCACGGAATCTGCATTTTGCCCCCGGCGCGTTTCCCGGGTTTTGATCCCTGAACCGCGCCCTGGCAGCATCGCCGCGCATGCCTTTGGTCGAACCCGGTCGCACACGCACGTACTAACGCCCTCGGGGAATCGCAGACGCCAACAGGGGAGTGCTAGTTTTCCAGAGACACGGCGAGCAGCATGCTTCAGACTTGTCTACGGCTGCCTCGTCAAAAGGGTGTGACGCTTCAACGGGCCGCCTTCAAAACGCAGGAATTCAGGCTGCGATCGGGCTGGAAGGACGAAAGATGTTGATCACGTTGATGTTGGTCTGCGCAGTATTTGCATCTCTGGCTTTTGGCGTTCTTACAGCCTACGCAATCTGCCTCGGCTTCTTCCGGCTCATGGCCGGCCGCAGCGGCGTCGCCGTCACATCGAACTCCGCCCCCGCCAAAGCCGAAGTCTAACCACCCATCCCCAGCACGTCTCGCGTAGATCTCCTGCGCCCATTCGTCTTCTTGGGCGAGAGTCTGCGTCTATTGCGGCGCTGACGATCCCTGCGGGTTGGCCTGCGAATTCGTCTTCTGTTGCTGCATCTGCAGCAGTTCCTGGTAAATCTGCTGCGGCGTCTTCACCCCGTTCGGTGAAGCCTGCGTCGTGGTCTGCGTCGCCATCGGAGCCGTATTCGGGTTGGTGTTCGCCGGCGTCTGGCTGGTGAAGCCCGCAGTCGTGCTTCCCGCCGGCGGCGGATTCGGCGCGTCCACGATCCCATTTACCGGCGTTGCCGTCGAAGGCGTCGGCAGCGAATTCAGCGGAACCGAGTTCGTGACCGGAACGGTCGAAACCGTCGGCGAAACATTGTTCGGATTCCCCAGAACATTGTTCGCCGGCTGTGGCATGCTCGGCGGCGTGGAAGGAGCGGCCGCCGTCGTCGCCCCGGCGGCCCCAGCCCCGGCAGTCCCGGCAGTCCCGGACGTCGCGCTTACATTTCGCACCGCAGCAGGTTGCCCGCCTTGCATCGGCAGTTCCGGTTCCGTCTCGGTTGCGTCATACGTCGGCGAGCTCGGCCCCGGCGGCGTCACGCCTCCAGTTTGCGGGCTCAGCACCAGTTGCAGCGGCGCGTGCTCCGGCGTCTCTTTCAGCAGAACATTCGTGTTTGTGCCATCCAGCAGCGTTTGCAGAACCGTCGCCGCGGGCGCCGGTCCGTACACGCCGTAGACGCGCTGGTCGGCCACGCCCCCCACAACGGTCATGCCCGTCTGCCGCGAGATATCGCGCAGAATCTGATTCAAACTCGAGTTATCCGCGCGCACTTCGAGCATCCCGTCCGCGTAGCTCACCCGCGCGCGATGATGCTGGCCCATGTTGCCGTACGGCGTTGCCGCCGGAATCGGTGCCGACATCGGCCCCGAACTCCCCAGCGACGTTGGCGGCGTTGGCGGCAGACGCTGCGCGCAGAGCGTTGAAGCCGCAGCCAAAACACCGGCTGCCATCGAGAACCTCCGCAGTCCGCGAATCCGCAACAGCTTCCGTTCCCGTCTCATCGTGTATGTGGGACGTTCCAGTCGCGTCGCGGGTAGCCTCGAACGCACCATCGCCAGCAGCATCGCATCAGGATACGCTCCGTCGCTGGACGCGCCGCTGCGGTGCCTCGTATGCTGAGGCAGCCGGGAGACATCCCGGCAGGAGAGCTCCACTGCGTTCCGGGCTAAGCACTCACGTTGCGTTCCGCGAACCTTCGTCGCGACCCGTGCGTCTGCTCGCTTTGCTCTCGGCCGCAGTGGCTCTCGCCGCTCCCTGCTGCGCCCAGAATGTACCAGCGTTGTGCACCACCCAGTCGCAGATGACCGGCGACATGCGGCAGGCGCTCGCCGATGCCGCGCTCGGCGTCGCCAGCGCGATCAAGGCCGGAGACGCCGCGCGTGTGCAGGCCATGAGCGCCCCCGACATCGCGTCCAGCTTCGACGCCACGTCCTTCCTCGTCCATTCCACGGCCAGCTTCATCGAGGGCGACACGCTGCACGTCACGCAGCTCTATCGGCTCGATGCCGGCGGCCGCAAAGCCGGCGACACCAGCGAAGCCGACTTCGGCTGCCCGCTCTCCGGTTCTACCGACGAGGTCGACTTCGCCATCCCCGGTCTGCCCCCCGGAGTCTACGCGTTCGCCATGGTCGAAGCGGAGGGTCCGCGGCCCTGGCTGCTCTCCCTCCTCCTCGAGCAGCAGGGAAGCGCCTGGAAGATGGCCGGCTTTTACCCGCACGCCCGCACCGCCGCCGGCCATGACGGCCTCTGGTACTGGACGACGGCGCGCGCCGACGCCAAGGCTGGCAAAAAGTGGCTGGCGTGGGTTCTCTATGGAGAGGCCGACGAGCTTCTTCGGCCCGCCAACTTTGTCACCAGCACCCACCTCGACAAGCTCCGCAACGAGCGCCGCACCAACGCGCCCGGAGAGCTCAGTGAAGGCATCTCCGCAGAGAATCCGCTGGTCATCAAGGGAGCCAACGGCCAGGAGTTTCATCTCACGGCCCTGAGCAGCGCCGGCACCGATGACGGAAAGGGGCTTGATCTCGTGTTACGATACACTACCGATTCCATCGCAGACGCCGGTGCCGCACGGGCCCGAAACACCGCGGCAGCCGCCGCTTTGCTCAATGCCCATCCGGAGCTGCGCGAAGGATTTACCGGGGTCAGAATGTTCGCCGAGGTTTCCGGCCAGAATGCCTTCGCCACCGAACAGAATCTCAGCGACATTCATTAGGAGAAACATCACCCTTCACTAGTGAGAACGCTGGTGCAACGAAATCCAGCTAGTATGCTGGATGACGCAATTACAACGGAGGATTGAAAGAATGCCCAGCTCCACCAAGTCGCTCGCCGACGCAATCAAGCAGAGGCGAGCGACGCCGAGCTTCGATGGAGAGCCGATTCCTCCCGGCGACCTCCGCCAGATCCTCGAAGCCGGCCTCAACGCGCCCAGTGGCTACAACATGCAGCCCTGGCGCTTCATCGTGGTGCAGCATCCCGAGCAGCGCAAGCGTCTGCGCGCCGCCGCCTACAACCAGGCCAAGGTGGAAGAGGCCTCCGCGGTGATCGTGGCCTGCGGCGACCGCGACGGCTGGCGGCGCGATCTCGACGAGATGTTGCGCATGGGCCGCGCCGGCGGCATGCCGGAGAGCTACGCCGCGCAGGCCGCAACCAGCGTCCCGGCCTATCTCTCCAACTTCACCCACGACCAGATGACCGCGTGGCTCAACAAGCAGGTGATGCTTGCGTTCACGTCGATGATGCTCATGGCCGAGGTGCTCGGCTACGACACCGCGCCCATGGAGGGCTTCGAGCAGGCCAAGGTCTGCGAGACGCTGCGCCTGCCGATGAGCTATTGGGTCGTCGCCCTGCTGGGAATCGGACACTTGAAAGGCGCCGACAAGTTCAACGGCGGACGCTTCGACATCTCCCACACCGTCTTCGCCGAGGAGTTCGGCAAGCCATACCGCTAGTTCTTCCGATCGCTGCTTTAATTTCCGGCTGCTTTGCTTCGCGCCTTGTTTGATTCGCGCATGGAATGCTCTCCCTAGTACATTGAAATAGTTGAAGAGGAGTCGCGTTTCCAAATGAAAACGCTGGGCCGTCTTGTGGTTCTATGCGCCGTGCTGGTGTTGATCGTGGCGGTCGCCTACGTTGTTCGCCCCATCTGGGTGATGCGGCAGTTCACCCACTTCGGCCTGTTTCTGTCGCGCGTGCAAAGCAACTACGTGCTCACGCCGGAAGGCCGCGTGCACTACTACGAGGCCGAGCCGCGTATTCCCGGCGGCGGTATTCCTCTGGTTCTCGTACACGGTCTCGGTGACCGCGACGAATCCTGGGCTCCGATGCTCAAGCGCCTGAAGCGTGCCGGCTTCCACGTGTACGCTCCCGATCTGCTCGGCTACGGCCGCTCACCCAAGCCTGCCGGCGGCGACTATTCCATCAGCGGTCAGGAGAAGTTCGTCTACGACTTCATTCAGTCGCTCGGGCTGCAGAAGACCGACATCGGCGGCTGGTCGCTCGGCGGTTGGATCACGCTGAAGCTGGCCCTCGACCACCCCGAGATGATCGACCGCGTCGTCGTCTATGACTCGGCCGGCTTCAGCTTCGAACCCACACCGCCGCGCAATCTGCTCGAGCCCGCCACCACCGATGACGTCCAGCGTCTCTTCTCCGCGCTCGAGCCCGAGGCAAAGCCGCTGCCGATGTACATCCGCCGCGGCCTGCTGCGTGCCATGGAGCAGGACCGCTGGACGGTCGACCGCACGCTCTCTTCGATCAAGAGCAGCGATCTGCTCGATCAAAGCCTGCCTTCACTCCCCGAGCCGCTGCTGATTGTGTGGGGCGCGGACGATCAGCTGATTCCACTCTCCGCCGGCGAGCAGATGCACCAGCTGGATCCGAAATCCGAGCTCGATATTCTTGCCGGCTGCGGTCACCTTGCGCCTCACTTCTGCTCCGTGCGCGCGGCGCAGGCGACAGCCGACTTCCTCAAGGCCAACCCCGTGCCTCAAGGCAGCGTGCGCACTCTGCAGTCGATGCACTAAGGTTTCGGCTCGCCGCCCCAGACGAAGGCGTCCGGCTGCGGCAAACCGATGTGTTGCAGCACGCGGTGCACAAAGCTCCGCGCCATGTCTTCCATGGTCTTCGGCTGGTTGTAAAAGGTCGGGATGACCGGGAAGACAGTCGCGCCGGCTTCCGTGACAGCGGCCATGTTGCGTATGTGAATCAGGTTCAGCGGCGTCTCGCGGACGCACAGAACCAGCCGTCGCCGCTCCTTCAGGCAGACGTCGGCGGCCCGCTCCACGAGGTTGCCCGCCATGCCATGCGCGATGCCGGCCAGCGTTCCCATCGAGCAGGGGAGCACGACCATCGCGTCCACCGGGTACGACCCGCTGGCAATCGGCGCGCCGATATCTTCATGCGCGTGCTGGACAACCTTCTTGCTTCCTTCGCTAACCAGCTTATCTATCAGAGAATTACGGCTGATCGGCCCGATCTCCTCGGCCATCACGCGCAACGCGCTTGGTGAAATGACCAGGTGAACCCGGTGAACCCGGGAATCCGCAGCCAGCGCCCGCACCATCTCAACACCTAGCGCCGATCCACTGGCGCCGGTGACGGCCAGCGTCAGCACGCGCGGCGGATTCGTTTCAAAGCGAGTCACTCTCGGCCATTATCTATTCCGGGCCACCTTCCTGCCAGATTTTGCACGGCACATTTTGCATGACACGGGGCGACAATTGACGGCAATTACGGTCTACTGTTCATATGGGTATCTTCTGCACACCCCTGCGGCGTAATTTCGCCGCAACCCCCGGAGTGCGCTCAGGTTTCCTGTCGAGGGCCGAAGGGAAACTTGCCGTGGCGCTCGGGCTGGTCGCGCTTCTCTTTGCGGCCGCGACTCTGCCGGCGCGCGCGGAGATCTCCCTGCTGCTCGAAGAGCCCTACGGCGGCCTCGGGATGGTCAATCCGACCGGCCACGCTGCCATCTACCTGAACCATGTCTGTGCGGCCACTCCAACCGAGCTTCGCCCCTGCCGCCCCGGCGAACTGGGGGTCGTCATCGCCCGCTACGACGGCATCAGCGACCTCGACTGGATCGCCATCCCGCTGGTGCCCTATCTCTACGCTGTGGAGAATCCCGCCGACATCCCCAACACCATCGACCGCAAGCAGGAGGACCAGCTCCGCGACCTCTATCGCCGCCACGCTCTGGAGTCGGTGGCTCCTGACATGCCGGACGGATCGACGCCGCCGGGAAACTGGTACGAGCTAGTTGGATCTGCCTTCGACCGCAAGATCTACGGCTTCAGCATCAGCACCACGCCCGACCAGGACGCCAGCCTCATCGCGATGTTTAATGACCGGCGCAACGTCGAGCGTTACAACGGCGCCTTCCGCAACTGCGCCGATTTCGCGCGCACGACGATCAACCACATCTACCCGCACGCCATCCGCCGCAACTTCATCGCGGATTTCGGCTTCACGACACCGAAGTCGGTGGCCCGCGGGCTCTCGCGCTACGCCTCCAAGCATCCCGGCGTCGAGCTTCACTTCTTCGTCATTCCGCAGGTTCCCGGCACCATTCCGCGCTCCTATGGCGTGGAGGACGTCACCGAAAGCCTGCTCAAGCGCTACGGCGTCCCTCTCGTCGTGCTGTCTCCGCTGGCCACGAGCATTGTTTTCGTCGCCTACCTCGGGCATGGGCGCTTCGATATGCCGCGCAAGGCGCCGGTGCTCGACCTGCGTCCGCCGGTCGTTAGCGCGAGTGAGACGTTGACGGCCGATGAAACCGCGAACGCTCCGCCCGTAACGGTGCCGATCCCTCTGCCATCGGCCGCGGCCCCGCTGCCTTCCGGATTGATGCTGCGCTCGGAGCTTCCGCCGTCGCTGACCGTACCGTCCGATCCGTCGCCGGTCGTTGATGCTCCGCTGGCTGCGCCCGCGCCGGCTTCACCCGACGCACAGCCCGGTTCTTCAATTCAATAGCGTCGCCGCCTTCGAATCTGTCATCCTAGGGATGAGATTATGGCGACCATGGATTTCCGCGAGCAGCCCCTCGGCAGAAACGTGCGATTTCTCCTTCCTTCTCTTAAGTTGAAGGAACCCGTCCCCGGTGGCGGGACGATCGAGCAGTCCGTGCACGCCTTTCTGGTGGAGCACTTCGGCGGCTACACCGCCTCTTCCGCGACGGTCTCCGGCTACTGGCGCGAAGAAGACGGCAGCCATTCCTACGGCGAGCATCGCGAGTTCACCGTCGCACTGCCCCACGACCGCGGACTCCCCGAGCTGAAGCGCTTCCTCGCCGAGACCGCGCGGCGGCTGTGCGAATCCTGCCTGTACGTCGAGGTTGCCGGCGCCGCCGTGCTGCTCTACAGCGCCGACGACGAGATCGAAGAAGAGACAGACGGTTATTTCGCCGCATCAGCGGTGGATGAAGTAAAGCCGTCCTCAACCCGCTGAAATCTCCCTACAGGTCGGCGTCCTCCGCCAGCACTCGCGCGAAGATGGCATCCACGTTTCTCAGCTGCCGCCTGTAGTCAAACACTCCAGCAAGCTGCTCCTTCGAAAGCCGCGCTGCAATCTCCGGATCTGCCGCGACCAGTTCGCGAAAATTTTTGTCGTTGGTCCAGGCGTCCATTGCGTGACTCTGCACCAGCCGGTACGCGTCCTCCCGGCTCAGCCCTGCGCCGGCCAGCTCCAGCAGCAGCTGCCCTGAATACACCAGCCCGTTGGTCGACTCCAGGTTGCGCAGCATGCGTTCCGGATAGACCAGCATCCGCTCCACCATCGTCGCCGTCTTGTCCAGCAGGTAGTCGGTCAGCGTCGTCGAATCCGGCAGCACCACGCGCTCCGCCGAAGAATGCGAGATGTCGCGCTCGTGCCACAGCGCCACGTTCTCCAGGCCCACCTGCGCGTTGGCCCGCACCACCCGCGAAAGCCCGGAGATCTGCTCTGCCGTAATCGGGTTGCGCTTATGCGGCATGGCGCTCGACCCCTTCTGCTTGGCCGAGAAGAACTCTTCCGCTTCGCGCACCTCCGTGCGCTGCAGGTGCCGCAGTTCCGTCGCGATCTTGTCCAGCGTGGAACAGACGACTGCCAGCACGCATAAGTAGGCCGCGTGACGGTCGCGCTGCAGCACCTGCGTCGCGATCGCCGCCGGACGCAGCCCCAGCTCCTTCAGGATGGCGGCCTCGTGTTCCGGCTCCAAATGCCCGAACGTCCCCACCGCTCCGGAGAGCTTGCCTACACGGAGGTCTTCAGCCGCGGCGTCGAACCGGCGCAGGTTTCGGCTCATTTCCGAGTACCAAAGCAGTAACTTCAGCCCGAAAGTCGTAGGTTCGGCGTGAACTCCGTGCGTCCGTCCGATTGTCGGGGTGTGCTGAAACTCAATTGCGCGCTTGCGCAAAACGCTCCGAAGTCGGACAATTCCTTCACGAATCAACGTGGAAGCTTGAAGCGAAGCAAGGGCCTGTGCCGTGTCGACGACATCGGTGGAGGTCAAACCGTAGTGCAGCCAGCGAGCCTCAGGGCCAACTGACTCAGCGACAGCTGTCGTAAACGCCAATACGTCGTGTCGCAGCTCTGCCTCAAGCTCATGAATGCGTTCCACGGTGAAACGGGCGCGTGCGCGAAGCGCCTCAGCGGCTTCAGAAGGAACGATGCCCGCTCCTGCGAGCGTCTCGGTCGCCGCAAGTTCGACCCGCAGCCAGTTTTCATAACGGCTGCGCTCGGACCAGACCGAGGCCATCTGCGAACGGGTATATCGGGCAATCATCGGGTCTCCAACGGGTCAGGGAATCGGGTTATGAAAAGCTGAAGCGTCGCCAACTCCGAGCTCTCCGGAACGCATCGTAGCCTCAAAGCCCTGCAAAGTCGGAACGTCCTCTTCAGTGTAGCCGTACCTGCATGGAGAGGCTGAAATCGCAGACGGTCTGCGCGATAGAAATGGAGAGTGCGCTCATGGAAGATCACAGCAACGGAGTCGCAGAGATACCACGTTTGAAGGAGCTTGCGGAGTTCCGCTTCCAGCTTCGGCAGTTCCTTGCTTTCAGCGAGATCTCATCGGAGCGCCACGGCATCCAGGCCCAGCAGTATCAGCTTCTGCAGGTCATCGCAGCCGCACCCGCCAGCCAGCCCGCTTCGGTCAGCTATCTCGCCGACCGCATGGTCCTGCGCCACAACAGTACGGTCGAGCTCGTCGACCGCGCCGAACGCGCCGGCCTTGTCCGCCGTCACACCGACGAGCGCGACCTGCGCCGTTCACTGATCCGGATCACCCCCACAGGCGAGCATCTGCTCCGTGCGATGGTCGCCGAGCATATCCAGGAGCTCGAGCGCCTCAGCGACCGCATCATCGCTTCGCTGCGCGCCGTCACGCATCCCGCGCCTGCCTCCCAGTCGGCGTCCGTAGCCGACAACGCTGCGAGCGTGTAAGCGGAGCAAAACGACCTTCACCCGTTCCACTCACCACAACAGCGTCAGGGGAGATGTCCTAGCCTTCCCTGACGCCGAATAGCTGCGCCATCTCGGCATACAAAAATCCGCGCCCCGGTCTGTACGGCTGAACCCACTTGCCATCCAGCACAAACTGCGGAATCGCACGCTTGCCCGTGTGGCGGATCACCTCTTCCGCCGCTCCCGGCGTGCGCTCAATGTCGATCTCTTCGAAGGCGATCGAGTGCTTCATCAAAAATCGTTTCGCCTCGCGGCAGTCGCGGCACCAGTCGGCCGAGTAAACGAGAAGAGCCATGTCTCTATTCTCTCAAACGCAAGCTCAGAGATCAGCATTCGCCGACCCCTGTCGTCTGCTCCCTGCTCCCGTTCACTGCTCGTGATAGTTCCGCATCAGACCGCCGTCGATCACATACGTAGATCCCGTCACATACGACGCCTCATCCGACGCCAGCCACGCCACCAGGCCGGCAACCTCGTCCGATTTCCCCATCCGTCCCAGCGGGATGTTTCTCAGCAGCGGCTCCAGCTCGGCCTTGTTCTCCAGCAGCGCCTTGTTGATCGGCGTGATGATCGCTCCCGGAGCCACATTGTTGACCGTAATCCCCAGCGGTCCCAGCTCGACCGCAAGATTCCGCATCAGCATCCGCAGGCCGCCCTTGGACGCCGCATAGCTCGCAAAGTGCGGAAAGACCATGTCCTCGTGCACTGAAGAAATGTTGATGACACGTCCCGGCTTCTTCGCGTCGCGCAGTTTGCGGACGAACGCCTGGGTCAGAAAGAACACGCCTTTCAGGTTCACGTCCAGGACCACGTCGTAGTCCTGCTCCGCCACGTCCCAGAAGTCCGCGCCCTTCTCCACACCTGCGTTATTGACCAGGATGTCGCATCCTCCCAACTGCGTCCACGCCTGCTCGATCAGGTTATTCGTGTCTGCAATCTTCGTCACATCGGCCATCACGGTGATGAACTTCGCCTGCGGGTCGGCCGACTTGATCATCTTCTCGGTGTCCGCCGCGCCCTCGTCGCGGCTGCGGTAGTCAATCACCACCGCAGCCCCTTCGCTCGCCAGCCGCACAGCGATCGCCTGCCCAATCCCCGACGAAGATCCCGTCACCACTGCAACTTTGCCGTCGAATCGTCCTGCCATCTAACTTGCCTTTCTCGACGATCGTCTCGTGTGCGATTTGCTGCTCGCTCTCCCCGACGTCCGCCCGCTCTTCGATCGTGAGGAACCCGAGGACTTTCCTGATGTCTTTCCCGATCCCTTCGAGGACGGCTTGTCCTCTTTCTCGCGCAGCAGGTCCTTCGCATGTTCCAGCGTGCGCTTGCGCTCCGCGGAGAGATTCTTCCCCGCGCGATTCTCATAGAAGCTCAGCATCCGCATCCCCTGTCCCGGACCTTCCGGCGAAACCGACTTCTTCGCCAGTCCCTCCGCAATCTTCTTCGCCGACTTCTTGAACAGTCCCGGCGCGGGCTTCGTCGAATCCGTCTTCACCTTCGCCGACCACCGCCGCGACGGTGGCGTCGTCGATCGCTTGCCTGATTTGGTTGCGTACGTCTTCTTTGCCTTGCTCCCTTTCGAAGACCCTTTCGAGTGCGAACTGGAAGACTTCGAGTGTGACCTGCTTGCACTGCGGGTTGCCATAGCGCGTGCCTCCATCTCTGCTTCGATGCGCATCAGGGTGCACCTGCGTTGGCTCGGCGGCGGCGGAAGAACTCCGTCAGCATCGTGCCGCACTCCTCGCTCCTCACGCCCTCAACAACTTCCACGCGATGATTCAGCGCTGGAAAATTCATCACGCTCAATACGCTGCCGCACGCTCCCGCCTTGGGATCGCGCGCCGCGTACACCAGCCGCGCAAGCCGCGCATGCAGAATCGCTCCCGCGCACATCGCGCACGGCTCCAGCGTGCACACCAGCGTGCATCCTGTCAGCCTGTAGTTGCCCAGCGCCCGGCCTGCCTCGCGCATCGCTACGATCTCGCAATGCGCCGTCGGGTCGCTGTCGGCAATTACGCGATTTCGTCCCCGTCCCAGTACCGTCACGCCGTCGGCCGCGACCACAATCGCGCCCACCGGCACCTCGCCCGCGGCCTCGGCGGCGCGCGCCTGCTCCATCGCGAGCTGCATCAGCGCGTCATCGCTCAATGGCTTCTCAGGCTCCGGCACGGAACTCATTCGCATCCAGACTGAGCCTACTTTACCCATCCCCGCCTCCGCCAACGCGGCATCCTTCACCGCGGCTGTGTAGTCTGTTGCATCAGAGAATCTGTACCAATTGGCCTTTGGGAGACGAGATGCTGGAATTGAGCACGATCAATGACATCCTGGCGGGCATCGCCCGGCGCGACGGCGACACCGTCGCCATGTGGAAGACCGCCGAAGGCTGGAAGCCCATCATGGCGCGGTCCATGTACGGCCGCGTCCGCGCGGTGGCTGCCGCCATGGAAAGCTGGGGCATCCGACGCGGCGATCGCGTCGCCATCATCAGTGAAAACCGCTGGGAGTGGCCCGTGGTCGACTTCGCCTCCATGGCCATCGGCGCCGTCGACGTTCCGCTCTATCAGACGCTGACGCCCGAGCAGGTCGGCTTTATGCTGCGGGATTCAGGCGCGCGCGTCGCGTTTGTCTCCACCCGCGAGCAGTACGACAAGATCGCCCACGCCGGCGATCTGCCTGCGCTCGAGCGCGTCGTGGTCTTCGATCGCGGCGAGTGTCCCAACGCAACCAGCTTCGAAAGGGTCCTCGCCGACGCGCCGCAACTCGAGGCACGCGACGCCGCCTTCGACGCGAAGCTCGGCGAAACCAGGCCGGAAGAGCTGGCCACCATCATCTACACCTCCGGCACCACCGGCGATCCCAAGGGCGTCATGCTGACGCACAAAAATCTCTGCGACAACCTTCGTCACTCCACCGACGACCTCAACGTCGCCAAGGGCGATTCGGTCATCTCGTTCCTTCCCTTGAGTCACGCGCTCGCGCGGCATCTCGACTACGCCATCTATGCGCACGGCGGCATGCTCGCCTATCTGCCCGGCTTCGATCGCCTGCCCAACGCGATGAAAGAGGTCAAGCCGACCATTTTCCTCGCCGTGCCGCGCGTCTTCGAAAAGGTTCGCCAGGGCGTTGAAGGCAAGGCGCACGGAATGAAGAAACGCATCCTGAACTGGTCGTTGAAGCAGGGCGCGAAGCACAAGGAAGAGATCGCCGCCGGCAAAGCGCCGGGAACGCTGGGATGGAAGATCGCGAACAAGCTTGTGTTTTCCAAGATTCGCGAGGCGTTTGGAGGACAAACCAAGCTCTTCGTCTCCGGCGGCGCTCCACTTGGCAAAGAAACCACGGACTGGTTTCTCTCCGTCGGCATCCGCGTCTTTGAGGGCTACGGCATGACGGAGACCTCGCCCGTCATCGCGCGCAACACTTTTGCCGCCTACCGTCCCAACACCGTCGGCACCGTCATTCCCAATCTCGAAGTTCGCCTCGCCGAAGACGGCGAGCTCGAGGTGCGCGGCACCAGCGTCTTCGCCGGCTACTGGAAGAACGAGGAAGCCACGAAGAAAGAGTTCACGCCCGACGGCTGGTTCAAAACCGGCGATATCGCCAAACTCGAAGACGGCTTCCTCTCCATCACCGACCGCAAGAAGGAGCTGATGAAGACCTCGGGCGGCAAGTACATCGCGCCGCAGCCGCTCGAAAGCAAGCTCAAGGTCGATGCGCTCGTCGGCCAGGCCGCCGTCATCGGGGATCAGAAAAAGTTTGTGAGCGTGCTGATCTCTCCGAACTTCGACGCCCTCGAAAAATGGGCGAAGCAGAACGGAGTCGCCACCGCCGACCGCGCCAGACTCGTCGAAGACGCCAAGGTGCAGCAGGCTTACAAAGGCATCGTGAACAAGGCCAATCAGGGCGCGGCGCACTATGAGACGATCAAGAAGATCGCCATCGTTGCCGAAGAGTGGACGCCGGAAAGCGGCGAGCTCACCCCCAGCATGAAGCTGAAGCGGCGCGTGATCAACGAAAAGTACAAGGAAAAAATCGATGCGTTGTATAAGTCGGGCGAGGGCGAGTAGGGCGAACGCGCTGCGCTGGGTCGTTGTCATCGCACTGAGCGCGGCAACTCTCGCATCCGCACAGCAGCCCGGCCCGGTGCCCACCGATCATTACGGTCCGCCCGCGTGCTCGGTAGGGGCAAAACCGCCCACGCACTCCGATGCAACGGATCGCGCGCGCAACGAGCGCAACCAGGCGCTCGACGATTCGCACATCCTTCCTTCCGCCGAGCCGCTGCCCAACTTCGGCGTCGATCGCTACAAGCTGACCGAGTACGGCGACTGCACCGGCGACAGCGGATGCTATTGGGCCGATCTCGACGCGCAGTACAAGCGCGCCGAAGCCGAGCTGCGCAACGAGATCGCTACAAGGAAACAAGGCGACAAGCTGGCCATCGTCATGGACATCGACGAGACCACGCTGAGCAACTACTGCGAGATGAAGCGCGAAGACTTCGGCTATATCTGGTCCATCTACCGCCCCTACGAGCTGAGTGGAACAGCCGTTGCGATCCCCGGCGCGCTTCGTCTGTTCAACGAAGCGCGCGAGGCCGGTGTCGCCGTCTTCTTCATCACCGGCAGGCCGGGCAAACAGGATCCGCGCCAGCCGCCCTCCAACAAGGACGAAACCGCCGCCACGGCCCGCAACCTGGAGGCCGCCGGCTTTCACGGCTGGGCCGGGCTTCGCCTTCGCACCGGCGATGAGAACCACATGCCCACCATTCCGTTCAAGACCAGGGAACGCCGCCTCATCGCCGCCGACGGCTATCGCATCCTGCTCAGCGTGGGCGATCAGTGGAGCGACTTGCTCGGCGATCCGCAGGCCGACGTGAGCGTCAAGCTCCCCAATCCCTTCTACTTCATTCCCTAACTTGCTCACCCCGCTCCGCGACGAATCCCCACCCCCTGTGAGAGTATCGAAAGACTCTATGGGGCTCTTGCACCGCGCCAGAAAACAGGGCAGCCGCTATCAAAATCCCGTGCCAACCACCGTTGGCGGCTTCGGGATGATCTTCAAAGTGCTTCCGCTCTACTTCAGCAACAGGGCCGAGGCCGAACCGAAGATCCCGCTGGGTCCCTTCCGCACCGACGTTCGCGTCTTCCGCCGGCCGCCCGCAAGCGGCCTGCGCATCACCTGGTTCGGCCACTCTTCCATGCTCCTGGAGATCGATGGCGTCCGCATTCTCATCGACCCCATCTGGGAGGAGCGCGCCAGCCCGTTTCAGTGGTTCGGCCCGCAGCGCTTCTTTTCGCCCACCATGCCGCTCGAGCAGATGCCCGAGCTCGATGCCGTGCTCCTCTCGCACGACCACTACGATCATCTCGGCGCCAACACCGTCGGCCGTCTCGCCAAAATGAGTTCGACCGCCCGCGCTCAGTGGGTGACGTCTTCCGGCGTCGGCAGGCGTCTTCGTTCCTTCGGCGTTCCCGAAGGCTGGATCACGGAGCTTGACTGGACAGAGAGCACGGAAGTCGCCGGTTCGGAGCCCGGCAGGAGCCTGCGGATCAAGGCCTGGCCCGCTCGCCACTTCTCCGGCCGCACGCCGTGGGACCGCTTCTCCACCCTCTGGGCGTCGTTCGTCCTCCAAGGCCCCGAGCACCGCGTCTTCTTCGGAGCCGACTCCGGCTGGTGGGAAGGCTTTGCCGAGATCGCCGCCCAGTATCCCGAACGCGCCGACGGCTCCCGCTTCGACCTCACCATGCTGGAGATTGGCGCCTTCCACCCGCTCTGGGCTGACATCCACCTTGGGCCGGACGGCGCCGCCCGCGCCTACCAGGCCATGGGCGGCCCCGCGAAGGCCGGCCCGCTGATGCCCATCCATTGGGGAATGTTCAACCTTGCGCTGCACGGCTGGCGTGAGCCCATCGACCGCCTCCAGGAGCTCGCCGCCCGCGACGGCCTGCGCCTCTGGACGCCCGAGCCCGGCGTCCCGACCGAGTTCGTCGAGGGCAGCGGACGCTCCCGCTGGTGGGAACAGGCCGTTTAAGCCGTTTTAAAACCGCTCCTTTTTGCACAAAAACCGCGTTTTTTCGTGCCAAAACGACATCATTTTTAACGCGCAGGAGTCGAAAAAAATACCTGAAACCGCGCTGCGGCAGGTTAGAAACTTGCCAAGAGCCAAGGAATACAGGAGCCGCCCGACGGTTTCGGCTTGTGCGCCGGAACGAAACCGCGTACAAGAGAAAACGCACTCAAAACGACCCCCGGAATTCATTGGACACGGAGAAAGCAATGGCTGCACAAGCACAACCCGCGTTGCGCGAAGTGATGGATATCCGCCAGGCGGCGGAGTACCTGGGGATCAGCGGCGACACGCTCTACCGCTACGCCTCCGAAGGCTTCGTCCCGGCGTTCAAGCTCGGCAACCGCTGGCGCTTTAAGAAGACCCTGCTCGACAACTGGATGGACGAGAAGAGTGGCGTAAAAATTCCCGCAGCGCCCGTCGATGTGACGAAGAAGAAGCCCGCAGGCAAAGCTCGCTAAACCACGCGTAGACAAGACCTTATCTCGACTACGAAGACTTGATCTTCGCGAATATGCGCACGACTACGCCCGCTGTAGGGTGAAGTGCGTAATCTCTGCGGGGCAGTTCAGGCGGACCGGCAGTCCTACCGTTCCAATGCCGCGGTTGACGTACAGCTCCATGTGCTCGAACTGGAAGCGGCCTTCGACGTACTTCTTGCCCATCGGTGGCAGGATGAGCGGACCGAGGACGGGAAGCCGCACCTGGCCGCCGTGCGTGTGCCCGGACAGCATCGCGTCGATAAAAGGGAAGCGCGGGTGCCGGACGACGTGGTCCACGTAATCCGGCTCATGGCACATCAGGATGACGGGCGCTGTCGGCTTGGCCGGGATGGCGAGATTCAGGTCCGGCGTGCGGGTTCCTGCGTCGTCGGAGCCGCACAGCCAGAAGTAATCGGCATTGCGCTGGATGGGAATGTAGCTGTCCACCAGCACCGGCGTGCCGTGAGCGCGCAGTGGAGCGATGACATGCCCCGCGCCCACCGCCACGTCGTGGTTGCCGAGACAGGCAAAGCGCTGCGGCGCATTCAGTCCTTCGAGGATCTCCGCGCCGACACCCGCCGCGCGCCAGGCGTACTTGTCCGAAAGCGGCCCGCGGGAGACCAGGTCGCCGGTGAACAGGACCAGGTCGGGATCGAGGCTGTTGACCACCCGAACGGTGTGCTCCAGGAACGAGGGCTCGGTGTACTCCTCGAGGTGGATGTCGCTGATCTGGACGATGTGAAAGCCGAGGAAGGCGTCCGGAAGGTTGCGGATCGCCAGACTGCGGTGCGTCACCTGGAGTTCATGGCGCGCGTGGGTCCCGGAGTAAGCGGCGAGCGAAAGCCCTGCGGCGGAGGCCCCGGCGAGAAAACTGCGGCGTGTGATGGTGCGAGCGCGGGGGGACCTTCCCGGAGAACGGACGGGCATATTTCATGATACCGGCTGTTGCGGGCACGAAGCGAACGCGCGGTGCCATGCGCGCTACCCCGTCTACAAGCTTCGAGCTGAATGACAGGCGCGCCGGAGACCGCGGGTAGAATCAGTGAGATGCAGCATCGCGAGAGACGCAAGGCAGCGCTGGCGGCGGCGCAAGAGGCAGGGGCCGATTCCATGGTGGTGACCCATCTGGCGGATGTGCGCTGGCTGAGTGGGTTCACGGGCTCCAGCGCGGCGATTGCGCTGGGGCGCAAGGGCAGCGCCTTGTTCACGGACGGCCGCTATACGACCCAGGCCAAGGCGGAAGCGGCCGGACTGAAGGTCGTCATCGGCAAGAGCTCTCCCGGCGCGCAGGCCGCGGCATGGCTGGCGGAGTCGAAGGGCCGAACCGGCGGCAAGCGCTGCGCCTTCGACGCCGCGAACACGACGGTGGCCGCGCTCGACGCCATGCGCAAGGCGCTTCCCGCGGGGCAGCGGCGGAGCTTTTTTGTGGCGACGCAAGGCCTGGTGGCCCGGCTGCGCCAGATCAAGGACGCCGGCGAGATTGCGAAGATGCGCCGCGCCGCCGCGCTGGGCTGCAAATTGTTTGAGGGCGTGCTGACCAACCTGAGCGCGGGTGAGACCGAGGCGGAGATTGCGCTGGCGATGGAGTTCGAGGCGAGGCGCGCCGGCGCGGAGGCGATGAGCTTTGAGACCATCGTCGCCAGCGGAAAGCGGAGCGCGCTGCCGCATGGGCGGGCCGGCAGGACGAAGCTGCCGCATCGCGGCTTTGTGACGCTGGACTTCGGCGTGTTGCTGGAGGGTTACTGCTCCGACATGACCCGCACCGTGCACCTGGGAAGGGCCACGCAGCGGGAGTGGGACGTGTATCATTCGGTGCTGGAAGCGCAACAGGCCGGGGTTATGGCAGTGCGGCCGGGCGCCCGTTGCGGCGACGTGGATGAGGCCGCGCGTTCGGTGCTGCGCAAGGCAAAGCTGGAGCGGTGGTTCACGCACTCCACCGGGCACGGCGTCGGGTTGGAGATTCATGAAGGTCCGCGTATCGCGGCGAAGCAGGAGCAGGTGCTGGAACCGGGGATGATCGTCACGATTGAACCGGGAGTTTATCTGCCGGGGGCATTTGGAGTTCGCATCGAAGATATGGTGCTGGTGACCGGGCGCGGTCACGAGGTGCTGACCAAGGCGAGCCCCAAGGTGTGGATTGAGTTGTAGAAAGACAGACAAACGCAGTTTGTATTTGAAGTCAGGAGTCATTGATGGCAGCAGACGATCTGCAACAGCTGAGGGAGCTGGTTGAGTTTTTGAAGGCGAACGGCATCGCCGAGTTCGACATGGAGCGCACCGACCTGAAGGTCCGGCTGAAGTTTGCCGGATTGCAGGCTCCGGCTCCGCAGACCATGGACCTGTCGCAGCTGGCGAGCGCGATTGCGGCGCAGAGTGCGGTCCCGGCGGCCGCGCCCGCACCGGCGTCGATTCCAGCAACCTTGCCCGGAGCGACGCCCGTTCCGCAGGCTGCGGCGGCCACACCCCAGACCGAGGCTGGCCCCGAGGCCGGAGCGCACATCGTCAAGTCGCCGATCGTCGGCACGTTCTATGCTTCGCCCTCGCCCGATGCAGACGCGTTTGTGAAGGAGGGCGATCGTGTCTCGAGCGGCCAGGTGCTGTGCATCGTCGAGGCGATGAAGCTGATGAACGAGATCGAGGCGGATGCGGCCGGCGAGATTGTGAAGATCTATGTGAAGACCGGGCAGCCGGTGGAGTATGGGCAGGCGCTGTTTGCGATAAGACAGTGAGTAGTGAAGAGTGAGTAAGGCAACGGCGATGTGGTGTTGCCGAAGCTCAAAGCAGATCCCCTGCGGGGATGACAGAAAGAAAAGCAAGAGCAAAAGGCGCTGCATGTTTCGTAAGGTTCTGATTGCCAATCGAGGTGAGATTGCGCTGCGCGTGATCAACGCGTGCAAGGAGATGGGGATTCGCACGGTTGCGGTGTACTCCGAGGCGGACCGCAACAGCCTGCACGTGAAGTTTGCGGACGAGGCGATCTGCATCGGGCCGCCGCCCTCGAAGGACAGCTATCTGAACGTGCCGGCGGTGATCTCGGCGGCGGAGATTGCGGGCGCGGACGCAGTGCATCCCGGCTACGGCCTGCTGAGCGAGAATGCCAACTTCGCCGAGGTGTGCCGCGCGTCGAACATCAAGTTCATCGGCCCGAAGCCCGAGGTGACGCGCATGATGGGCGAGAAGTCCACGGCGCGGCAGACGATGAAGCAGGCGAAGGTTCCGATCCTGCCCGGCTCCGACGGCGTGCTCGAAAGCGAAGAGGTGGCGCTGGCCTGCGCGGAGAAGATTCGCTATCCGGTGATCCTGAAAGCGGTGGCGGGCGGCGGTGGCCGCGGCATGCGCATCGTGCGGAACAAGGAAGAACTGCCGGGGCTCTATCATCAGGCCTCGACCGAAGCGCAAAACGCCTTCGGCAACGGCCAGCTCTACATGGAGAAGTTTATCGAGCGGCCGCGCCACATCGAGTTCCAGGTGCTGGCCGACGAGCACGGCAACGTGATGTCGCTCGGCGAGCGCGAGTGCTCAATCCAGCGCCGTCACCAGAAGCTGATTGAAGAGGCGCCCAGCCTGCAGGTTTCGCCGAAGCTGCGCGAGAAGCTGGGCAAGACGATAGAGCGGTCGCTCAAGGAAATCGACTACTGGAACGCGGGCACGATCGAGTTCCTGATGGACGAAGACGGAGAGATCTACTTCATCGAGATGAACACCCGCATCCAGGTGGAGCACTGCGTCACGGAGATGGTTACCGGCGTCGATCTCGTCAAAGCGCAACTGCGGATCGCGGCGGGCGAGCGCTTGAAGGACATCGTGCCGGAGGTTCCGGAGATTCGCGGCCACGCCATCGAGTGCCGCATCAACGCCGAGCATCCGGAGAAGTTCACGCCCAGCCCGGGCAAGATCACGGTCTTCAATCTTCCGGGCGGCAACGGGGTGCGCGTCGACACGGCGCAGTACGCCGAGGGAGTTGTGCCGCAGTACTACGACTCGATGATCGCCAAGCTGATCTGCCATGGCGTGAACCGCGAAGAGGCGATGAACAAGATGCAGCGCGCGCTGTCGCAGTTTGTCATCCAGGGAATTCATACGTCGATTCCGCTGCACGAGAAGATCTTCGCGGATGAGGATTTCCGCGCGGGCAAGTTTGATACGAAGTTTATGGAGCGGTTTCTGGAGCAGCAGAAGGGGAAGAAGTAGAGATCGCAGATCAGGCAACAGCAATAACAGCCCGGTGCGAACCGGGCTTTTCCTTTTGGCGTGCGGTTGGCGTGGGCTTAGGCGTCGGTGCGGTCGCGGACAACGAGGTGGTCGACGGTGAGCTCGTCGACGTGAAGCTTCTCAAACTGCCCGAGCTTCAGCTTGAATTTGCCGATGGCGATCCTGCCGACGGCGAGCGCGCCGATGGCCGTGGCTCCGAAGGCGACAGCGGCGAGAGCGAGCGATCCGCCGGCAGCGGCGCCGAATTTGACAAGGGTGGAGGTGCGCGGGCGAAGTCTCATGCGGAGATTCTAGTCCTTGCGTGTGACGTGTGACCGGCGCACGGTAGCCTTGAGGAGATGAGTGCGTTGCCGAAGCTGTATGCGATTGTGGATCGCGCCTCGCTGGATGCGCGCGGCATTGCCGTGCGCGAATTTGCGCGAGAGCTGCGCGAGGCCGGCGTGCGGTTGCTGCAGTATCGCGACAAGGCCAACGGACCGCAGGAGATTCTGCGCGCGGCGCGGGAGATCGATGAGGCGTTCGATGGCGCGCCTGTCATCCGCCTGATGAACGATCGTGCGGACCTGGCGGTGCTCGCCGGATGGGAAGGCGTGCATGTGGGGCAGGAAGATTTGGGCGTTGAAGCGGCGCGGCGCGTCTTAGGCAATGGTCTGTGCAAAGCTCTGGTCGGAGTCTCAACGCACAATGAGCAGCAGGTTCGGGCTGCGATTACATCCGCTCCGGACTACGTGGCTGTCGGGCCGGTGTATCGGACGGCGTCGAAGTCGAATCCGGATCCGGTGGTGGGGCTCGATCTGCTGCGCAAGGCGAGGGCGATGACGGAGTTGCCCATCGTTGCAATCGGCGGGATCACGCTGGCGAATGCTCGCGACGTGATCGATGCGGGCGCGGATGCGGTTGCGGTGATCGGCGGCCTGCTGGTGGAGGGCAGACCGGTGCGCGAGGTTGCGCGGGACTTTCTCGAAGTTTTGGGATAGTGTTTCGGAAAGTGACTCCGCAGACATCAATGGTGGCTGGGCAGGAAGCAGGTACGTCGGCTTCATCTCCGCACTTTGTGCAGGGGCTGGGGCTGTTTTCGTCGACCGCGATTGTGATGGGCTCGATGATCGGGTCGGGCATCTTCATCGTGCCGGCGGAGATGAGCCGGACGCTGGGTTCACCCGCATTACTTATCGCCGCGTGGATCGTGACGGCGGTGCTGACTATGATCGGCGCGCTCAGCTATGGCGAGCTGGCAGCGATGATGCCGAAGGCCGGCGGGCAGTATGTGTATCTGCGCGAGAGCCTGGGGCCGATCTGGGGATTTCTCTACGGCTGGACGCTGTTTACCGTCATCCAGACGGGGACGATTGCCGCGGTGGGCGTGGCGTTCGGCAAGTTTCTCGGCGTGTTCTTTCCATCCATCAGCCAGACGAACTGGATCCTGCATGTGGGGTCGGGCAACGTCGGGCTGAGCACGGCCAGCCTGGTTGCGATTGCAGTGATCGTGCTGCTGACGTTCACCAACACGCGCGGCCTGAAGACCGGCGCAGCAGTGCAGAACGTTTTCACCACGACCAAGGTGCTGGCGCTGCTGGGCGTGATCGCAGTGGGCCTGGTTGCCAAAAACGCGATCGCGCGCGCCTCGAACTTTGGACCGGCCTGGCATAACTTCTGGGCCGGGGCGCACTGGGGAACGCCACACACCATCGACGTCGGCTCGTTCCTTGGCATGGGCGGCGGAACGGCGGTGGTGGGGCTACTGGCGGTGGTGGCCGTTGTCCAGGTCGGCTCGCTGTTTTCAAGCGATGCGTGGAACAACATCACCTTTACCGCGGGCGAGGTACGCAATCCGAAACGAAATATTCCGCTGAGTCTCGCGATCGGCACCGGCGCGGTGAGTCTGCTCTACATCTCCTGCAATTTTGTGTATCTGAGCGTGCTGCCCATGCATGCGATTGCGAATGCGCCGCAGGATCGAGTCGCCACCGCGGTGATGCAGGCGGCGTTCGGCCCGGTGGGCGCGAAGCTGATGGCCATCGCGATTCTGGTCTCGACCTTCGGCTGCGTGAACGGCCTGGTGCTGGCCGGCGCGCGCGTGTACTACGCGATGAGCCACGACGGTCTGTTCTTCAAGAGCACCGGAAAGCTCGATCGCCAGGGCGTGCCCAAGAACTCGCTGTGGATGCAGTGCGTGTGGACCTGCCTGCTCTGCCTGAGCGGGCAGTACGGCAACCTATTGGATTACGTGATTCTTGCGGCGCTGGTGTTCTACATTCTGACGATTGCGGGCTTGTTTGTGCTGCGCTGGAAGCGGCCGGACGCACCGCGTCCGTACCGTGCCATCGGCTATCCGGTGTTGCCCGCGCTCTATATCGTCATGGCGGTGTGGATTTGTGGTGTACTGTTGCGATACAAGCCACAGTACACATGGCCGGGTTTGATTCTCGTGTTACTCGGCGTGCCCGTCTATATGGTGTGGAGATGGGTTGACAGCCGGAGTCAGCGATCAGGGAATCAGCAACCCAGCGAGTAAGCTCACCGGAAATCCCGGTAAGGACGAGGAGAAACGCAACGCATGTCGAAGCTGTTTGCAATTAAGCCGTTGAAGCAGTTGATGCATGAGGCCGAGGGCGAAAGCGGCGGCGGGCTGAAGCGCGCGCTGGGACCCGTCAACCTGATCACCCTAGGAATTGGCGCCATCATCGGCGCGGGCATCTTCGTGCTGACGGGAACGGCGGCCGCGCAGTTTGCCGGACCGGCCATCGTGCTCTCCTTCGTGGTTGCGGGCATCGGCTGCGTCTTCGCCGGCCTCTGCTATGCGGAGTTTGCCGCGATGATCCCCATCGCCGGCTCGGCCTACACCTACGGCTACGCCACGCTGGGCGAGCTGGTGGCGTGGATCATCGGATGGGCGCTGTGCCTGGAATACGCCTTTGGCGCGGCCACAGTCGCCGTCGGGTGGAGCGGCTACGTGAGCAGCCTGCTGGGATACTTCGGCGTTCGCATGCCGTTCAATCCCACGCCTTCAGTGGCACTGAACCTCTTCGGGCACCCGTTTGCGGCCAGGATAGACATCTTCGCGTTTTGCGCGATCATCGTGGTCACAACGGTGCTGGTGGTCGGCGTGCGCGAGTCGGCGAACTTCAACAGCGCCGCGGTCATGATCAAGGTCTCCGTGGTGCTCTTCTTCATTGGCATCGCCACCGTCTATGCGTTCGGGCATCGCGCCCACATGATGGCGAACTGGCATCCCTTCATTCCGAAGAACCTGGGGCACTTCGGGGAATACGGGTGGTCCGGCATCATGCGCGGGGCCAGCGTCGTCTTCTTTGCCTACATCGGCTTCGACGCCGTGTCGACGGCAGCACAGGAGGCGAAGAACCCGCAGAAGGACATGCCGTTCGGCATCCTTGGTTCGCTGATCATTTGCACGATTCTCTACATCATCGTGGCCGGGCTGCTGACCGGGCTGAAGCCGTACGCAACATTGAACACGCCGGCTCCGGTCGCTGACGGCGCCGCAGCGATCGGCGCTACGTGGGGCGTTTGCCTGATCGATCTGGGGGCGATCGCCGGCCTGGCTTCGGTGATGCTGGTGATGATCCTCGGCCAGACCCGCGTGCTTTACACGATGTCGCGCGACGGCCTGTTGCCGAAGTGGGTTGGCCAGATCCATCCGCGCTTCCGCACTCCCTGGAAGGTGACCATCGCCGTTGGCGTGCTGGTAGCGTTCCTGGCGGCGTTCTTCAACATCTCTTTCCTCGGCGAACTGGTCAGTCTGGGAACGTTGCTGGCCTTCACCATCGTTTGCGTGGGGGTTTGGGTCATGCGCCGCAAGCAACCCGACGCGCATCGTCCGTTCCGCACGCCGTGGGTGCCGCTGGTGCCGATTTTGGGCATCCTTATCTCGCTGTCGCTGATGGTCTCGTCCGACACGCCCGCAAAGATCGGCTTCTTCAGCTGGCTCATCATTGGTCTGGTGATTTACTTCGGGTACTCGACGCGACACAGCAAGGTACAGCACGCGCAGCGCAAGACGGCCGCCGCGGATTAGCGCGAGCGAGACTTACAGCCAGACGCAAATTCAGACGAGAGGCCGGCAATCCTGCCGGCCTCTGCTGGTTCTTACCTCGAAAACAGAGTGCATACCCTGCAGAGAACCCGACCCCGTGGAATCAGGACTTTACCCGCGGAGGTCCGGAGCTAAGTCAAATGGCCTGAAGACTTTGCGCACAAACACGGGGGAGGGGGTAACACGCGGCGTCAGTCTTTCGGAGAGGATGCCGGCGTCGGGTCGGTGGTGTCCTGAGGAGCTTCTTTGTGGGTTGGGGTTTCGGAAGTGGCTGAGGCTGGTTCGTCGACGGGGCCGGTCTGCGATTTCGGCGCAGGCGCGATGTGCGTGCTCGAAGCCGTTGAGGAGTGATGGCTGCGCGCGATGTGAACCGGAGCCGGCGGCGCAGGCACGGGAAGGTTGGCGGCGTCGATCGGATTGGGGTCGTCGCGCAGCTTGAGGAAGAGCGTGCCCGGACTCGCCGGATGCGGAACGGTGAGCGAGTTGCCGGTGTAGCCGTCGGGGACGGGCGACGGGCTGTCAAAGGCCGGCGTGGGTGCGATGGCGTCGATGAGATAGAGGCCGGAGCCGGAGAGCGTGCAGGCCGCGGTCGAGTCGGCGGGGCATTGCAGCGTGGTGAGCTGCGGCAACCGGACGAGCGTGCCAAGGGGAAGCCAATCGCTGGAGGATTCATCTTCGGCGACGGCGCTGGAGGGATTGTCCTCGGCCTCATCGGCGTGCTTCTTCGAGGGTGGGAAGATGGCGCGCACGTGCAGCGCTCCAAAGGCGCTGGGGCCAAAGGCGCGCAGCGGGTCCAGCGTGGCGACGACGGTGTGCGGGTCCTGGAGGACGAGACCGCCGGAGGGCGCGAGCGTGAGCACGGCGCGGAGCGTGCCGTCCAGGGTCGCCACTTCAACCTGGCCGGCGCGCGGGAAGGGCTGCGCCGTCTTGAGCGTGAAGGTCAGTGGGACAGAGAGCGGGAGATCGTCCGCGCTGGAGAGCGAAATGATCGATCCGCCCGGCACCTGCGAGCTTTTGCTGAGCAGCGTGAGCGACGGGCGTGCCGCGGACACCGTCACCGGAACGGTGAGCGTGCGGCCGTCGTCGAGCGTGACGTTGGCGGTGAGCTTTTCGCCGACCTTGGTGGGCGGCGCGGGGGCGTCGGAGGGTAGCGAGAGCCGGATGGAGTTCGAGGTCTCGGCGGCGTCGGCGGTGTCTGCGGCGGTAGCTGGCGCGGGCTTGAAGGTCAGATCGCCGATCTTGACGCGGTCGATCTCATTGAGACGAAGACCGGTGAGGACGAGGGAGCGGTCGGCGGCGTGGATCTCGATGGAGTCGATGTGGGCGGGCTCGGCGAAGGTGCGGGCGGAGAGCACGTCGGCCTTGGGCTGGTCGTACTGCTGGATGGAGATGTGCAGGTCGCCGGGCGTCAGGGCCTTCTCGAGCGGCAGGGTCAGAGCGAGGAGGTTGGGGTGGTCGGGCGTGGGCGCGGGCTTGAAGGAGATGTTAAGGGGGTGGTCGTCTCCGCGCGGCTGCGCGGTGATGGTGTGAACGCAGCCGGAGCCGGTGGAGGTGATGAGCAGCTGGGACGATTTGCCGGCGATGAGCGGAGCGTCGGCGTTGTCGTCGCCGTTGACAATCTGCCAGTCGCCGCCGGGAAGCTGCTGGATCTGCACGGTGGGGCCGGTGAAGGAGTCGAAGCCCCACTCTCCTTCGATGGTGCCGGTGAGGCGGATGGGCTCGGGTTGCGGCTTAACGGGCTTGCCGTTGTGGTTGTCGGATGAATTGTCGGAACTGGAGGCGTCGGCGCGAAGGACGTCGTGGAGCGGGACGTGATGCTCGGGGTGCCGCTGGAGGACGAGGCCGCCCTGGTAGGCGTCGGCGATGAGGGGAATGTCGGGCTCGGCGGGAGCGCCGGGCGGCGTGTTGAAGTGCAGGACGAGATCGTGTGCGAGCGCGGTGGAGAAGACCAGCGGAGCGCCTTCGATGGGAAGGGTGACCGTGGGCTTGATCAGGCAGGCGACGTTGTTGGGGTCGGTGGGGCGCAGCGGCGGCGAGGGCGAGTTCTGCACCGCGGGAAGGCCGATGACGAGAACGGATTTCGGATTGTGGAAAGAGGGCGGCGTGTTGAGCCGCAAGTTCATGGCGTCGTTCTGCGGGAAGGCGATGGCGGGAATGTACTGGTACTGTGCCGTGTGCAGGTTGGCCATGATGCGGACGAGGTCGACGACCGCGCCGACGTAGGCGGAATAGAGGCCGCCTCCGGCGACCGCGGTATAGCTGGCCGCGGCGATGAAGTCAGAGTTGGGGCCGTTGGAGAGTGCGGCGGCGATGGACTGGCCGTGGCCGTCATCGAGCAAGGTCTGGGAGCCGGTCTGAGTGAGGCAGGTGAACTGAGTGTCGACCGGCTGCTTGAAGCAGGTGTCGTTGGGCTTGAGCGCAAGGGTGCGGGCGAGGAAGTCGGAGTGCTTCTGAAGCGCGGCGGGGTCGCCGGGCGGAACGCGGCGGATGTCGGCGAGGTACTTCTCGATGCGGGACTGCTCGAAGCCGGCTTCGGCGAGATCCTGCGAGGCGCGGACGAAGATGCCGGGACGTCCCCGGACGGCAGATTTGAGGGTCGAAAAATCGCCGCCGGTCTCAGGAGCGAGGAACAGGACGGCCTGCTGGGCCTCCTTGGGGACGGTGACGAAGACGCCTTCTTCGCGGACGTGCTTGTCCCAGGTCTCGATGCGGGTGAACCAGTCGTCGGGCGGCGGATTGGTGGTGCCGCGGAGGAAGGCGCAGATGAGCAGGTAGCGGACAGACTGCGTGGGCGGAAGGTCGGGGTGCAGCCAGATGCGGTCGCCGGGCTGGAGATTGGGGACCTCGGCGATGGGAAGCGTGACGCCGTTGCGGGTGACGCGGACATTGATCCGCGGACCAACGAGGTCAAAGCGCGCGTCGACCGCGGCTCCTGGCCGAGCGAAGGTGAGTAGAAGAATGACTGGGGCGATCAGACGGACGAGCCGTCGCGCGCTACGGGCCATGCTTTAAGTTTAGATGCGAAGTGGGAAAGGCGGTTAGCGGGGAGGATGACTGCTTTGAGCCATGTCGTTGAGGCAGTTGCCGATGTTTTCTTCGTACGCGCGCGACAATCTGCTCTTGAGATTGCAGGAGCGGTCATTCGCTAAATGCCGCGGGCGCTTATTCGACAGCCGCAGGCGCTTATCCGACAGCTGCGGGTATTTAGCCGCGAGAGCGGCGGGCGCTGGGGGCGTCGGAGAAGACGGAGCCGTCGCGGATGGAGATGATGCGATGGGCGAAGTCGGCGATGTCAGGCTCGTGGGTGACGAGGACGATGGTGTTGCCGTTGGCGTGAAGGTCGTCGAAGAGGGCCATGATCTCGATGGAGGTCTTGGAGTCGAGGTTTCCGGTGGGCTCGTCGGCCAGGATGATGGAGGGATGGTTGACGAGGGCGCGGGCGATGGCGACGCGCTGACGCTGGCCGCCGGAGAGCTCGTTGGGCTTGTGGCTCATGCGGGTGCCGAGACCGACCTGTTCGAGGACCTCTTTGGCGCGGGCGATGCGCTCGGTGGCGGGTGTGCCGTTGTAGATCAGCGGGAGCTCGACGTTGTGGAGTGACGTGGCGCGGGCGAGCAGGTTGAAGGTCTGGAAGACAAAGCCAATCTCTTTGTTGCGGATGCGGGCGAGCTCGTCATCGTTGAGCGACGAGACGTCGTGGCCGTTGAGCCAGTACTGGCCCTGGGTGGGCGTGTCGAGGCAGCCGATGAGGTTCATCAGCGTGGACTTGCCGGAGCCGGACGGTCCCATGATGGCGACGTACTCGTTGTGGCGGATGCGGATATCGACGCCGCGGAGTGCGTGCACCTCCTGGTCGCCCATCTCATAGGTCTTCCAGAGATTGTGGGTGACGATGACCTCGCCGGAGTGTGGCGGTTCGAAGGCCGTGGTGGTGGCGGGCTCGGCGGGATAGGTGGTGGTGGCCATTGAGGTCTCCGGTGAGGCAGAGGGTAGAGGACCGAGAGCGTTAGCTGCTGGAATCGTCGGTGGCGATGGTGACTGCCGAGTTGTCTCGTTTGACTGCGGTACCGCTCTTGAGGGTGCGCAGAACTTTGTAGCGGCCGGTAACGATCTCGTCGCCGGGTTTGAGGCCGCTGAGTACTTCGATGTCGGTGGAGCCGATGACGCCGGTGGTGACCGGAACGAAGCGGACGCGGAGGTGGCTGCCGTCGTGCACGAGCAGGTAGACGCCCTGGGTGTCGACGGTGCGGGTGGCGGCGGCGGCGGTGTTGTCGGACTCTTTGCCGTGGTTCTTGTAGAGCGTCTCCTCGGTCGGGAGATCGCGCTCGACGAGGGCCTGAATGGGAATGGTCAGGACGTTGGGCTTGTTGGCGGTGGTGATCTTGGCGTTGCAGGAGAGGCCGGGGCGGAGGTCGTCGGGAGGATTGTCGAGCGTCACGACCACTTTGAAGTCCTTGGCCTCTTCGGTGCCCGTGGTGGACTGCGAGGTGGCCAGGCCGGTGGTGCGCAGGAGGGCCTGATCGCCGACCTCGGTGACGTGGCCGTGGAGGACGCGGCCGGGGAAGGCGTCGACGGTGACGGCGGCGGGCTGGCCCATCTTGATGTTGACGATGTCCGTTTCGTCGACCTTGACCTCGGCGGTGATGACGCTCATGTTGGCCAGCGTCATGAGGGTCGAGCCCTCGGCGTTCTGGATGCCGACCACGACAGTCTCGCCTTCGCGGACGGGGACGTTGGTGACCAGGGCGTCAAAAGGAGCGCGGCTTTCGGTGAGGCCAAGCTGATAGTTGTTGCCACTGAGCGTGGCCTGCGCCTGCGCGACCTGGCTGCGGGCGGCAGCGGTCTGAGCCCTGGCCTGGGCGAGCGCGGCCTGACGCTGAGCGAGCGTGGCTACGTCGATGTCATAGGCGGCCTTCTTGGCGTCGTAGTCCTGCTTGGCGACGAGCTGGTCCTTGTAGAGCTGGGTGTAGCGCTGGATGTCGTAGCGCTTCTGCTCGAGGTCGGCCTGGGCTTCCTGAACGGCGGCGGCGGCGGTCTTTTCGGCGGCGATGTAGGAGTCGACGGTGGTCTTATCAGCGGCGATCGTGGCCTGCTGGGCGTTGACCTGGGACTCGGGCTGCTGGCTTTCGACAGTGGCGATGAGCTGGCCCTTCTTCACGTGGTCGCCCTCTTTGACGTAGAGGTGGGTGATGCGGCCGAAGGCAGTGGCGCCCACGTTGACGTAGGTGAGGGGCTTGATCTGACCAGTGCCGCTGACGGTCGAGATGAGGTCCTGCTTGACGGCCTTGCCGGTGGCAACAGGGGTGACGTTATGGCTGCTGTAGACGACAGAGGCGATGACGACGCCGGCCACAACGACAACGATCAGAACGGCCAGCAGGATCTTTTTCAGGCTCATACGGCTTTCTCCCGGGGAGCAAATGCCCGGGTGTCCGGGGTGCGGATTTGAGTTCCCGGCGTGATGTATGGACTCCAGGATGTAATCGAAGGTACGCAGGACAAAGGCCGGAGGTTCCGGGCCGGGGTGGAGGCAGCTTCGAGGACCAGGATTCCTGCGGAAGATTCTAACAGGCCAGCGCACCGAATACCTTGTCTGGCGAGGGGAAACGCACGTAAAATGGGGACGCTGTACCCTCAGGAGTCAGGCCCCCATGCAACTGCGCGTTTTGCTTATCGGATCGACTGTTCTCACCCTGGCTGGATGGGGGATGGGAGCCCGCGCACAGGCGACGGACAGCGCCACAACTCCGGCCGCCCAGGACAACGGCGGGGTGGTGCAAGTTAAGCCGCAGGAGGAGAAACCGGACCCGCTGAAGCGGCGGTTGAGCGACCGGCAGGAGCGGGACCGCGAGAAGGCGGTCAAGAACGAATTGAAGGGGCAGTACAAGACCTGGCTCGAGCAGGATGTGCGCTGGATCATCACGCCGGAGGAAGAGAAAGCGTTCAAGGCGCTGACCAACGATGAGGAGCGCGACCAGTTCATCGAGCAGTTCTGGCAGCGCCGCAACCCGAATCCGGATTCGCCGGACAACGAGTATCGGGATGAGCACTACGCGCGCATCGCGTACGCGAACGAGCACTTTGCGGCGGGTAAGCCGGGCTGGATGACCGATCGCGGTCATATCTATATCGCGTATGGCAAGCCGGACTCGATCGATTCGCATCCCTCGGGCGGAGAGTATGAGCGGCCGATGGACGAAGGCGGCGGCGAGACGTCGACCTTCCCGTTCGAAGTTTGGCACTACCGCTATATCCCGGGCATCGGCGACAACATTGACATCGAGTTCGTGGACACGTGCATGTGCGGCGACTACCATGCGACGCTCGACCGGTCGGAGAAGGACGCGCTGAAGCACACGCCGGGCGCCGGCCTGACCGAGTACGAAGAGATGGGTATGGCGCAGAAGAAGGACCGGTTCAACGGTGGGCTGGAACAGCTGGGAACGGGGCCGATGTCCAGCCAGAACCAGTCGAAGGAGTTCGACCGGCTGGATACGTTTTCGAAGCTGTTTGCGCCGCCCCCGATCAAGTACGCGGACCTGGACAACTTCCTTGCCGATGCGAAGGTGCTGAACGGGCCTCCGTTCATCTTTGATGTGCGCACGGACTACGTGAAGCTGACCAACGACATGGTCATGGTGCCGATTACGCTGCAGATTCGCGAAGGCGATATCACGTACAAGACGCAGGATGGGGACTCGAAGGGCACGGTGCAGATCATGGGCCGGGTGAGCAACATCACCGGTCATATCGTGCAGACCTTCGAAGACACGGTGGCGGTGGAGACGCCGAGCGAGTTGCTGGCGCAGGAGAAGAACAACGTCAAGGTGTACTGGAAGGCACTGCCGCTGCCGCCTGGGCGCTACAAGGTTGAGATCGCGATCAAGGACGGCAACAACAAGGACCACGTGGGCACATGGAAGCGCAGCGTGGATGTGCCGCGGTATGACGACGACAAGCTGGCGAGCTCGTCGCTGATCCTGGCCAGCGAGATGAACCGGGTGCCGACGAAGGATGTGGGCGCGGGGAATTTCGTGATCGGCAACACGCATGTTGTGCCGCGAGTGCCGCCGACGGTTTCGACGCCTGTGACTTTTCATCAGGGGCAGAATTTGAACTTCTGGATGCAGGTCTACAATCTGGGGATCGGCGACGACAAGAAGAATGACGCGACGATCGAGTACCAGATTCTGGATCTGGCGACGAACAAGCAGATTCTGGACGCGCAGGAGTCAGCCTCGAAGCTGAATCCGAACGCGGACCAGCTGACCCTGGAGAAGACGATGCCGCTGGCGAGTCTCGCCCCAGGCAAGTATCAGGTTGTGATTAAGGTGAATGACGGGATCTTGAAGCAGCAGATTGCGGAGAGCGCGCCGTTCAACGTTGTGCAGTAAACCGGCCGATTTTTGGGGACCGGTTTCGTTTCAGGAAGCAGGGGCAGGGTCGCGCAGGACTGGACAGCGATGACTCGCCTGGCGTAGATATTCCCAGGATGATCAACAGCTTGGGATTTGCGGAGAAGCCTTCGACGCGCGTAAGGAGTCTCAGAGCGCGGTGAGACGAGCTGTAGCAGGTCTGATACTGACGGTGCTGGTGCTCGGTTGGACAGAGCTCGGTCGAGCTGCGTCTACCGATGCCGCGATCTCGGGTGTGGTGCGCGACAGCCACGGCACACCGCAGATGGGCGCGCTGATCGAGCTGCTGACCGCGGATGCGACTACGGTTGCGTCAACCCTGACAGACGATCATGGCCGGTACATCATTCCTTCGGTGTTGCCCGGCAGATATCAGTTGCGTGCGACGGCGGCGTTCCTGGTACCGCTGACGCGGGGAAATTTGCGATTAACCGCAGGCGCTCAGGCGGTGATCAACCTGACGATGAGCACGCTGTATGAGATGGCCAACTGGCTTCCCACGCAGGGACGTCGCGCGGACGAACCGGCCGACGACTGGAAGTGGACGCTGCGGTCGACGGCGAGCCGGCCATTGCTGCGGCTGACGGATGAGAACGGCGAGGAGGTTTCGTCGAGCGGCCCCGAGGGCAGGCGTACTGTGTCGCAGGGCCGAGTGGAGGTCACGAACGGCGGCGCGTTTGCGCAGGGCGGGATGCATCAAGTGCTGATGATCGACCGCACGTTCGAGGATGGCGATGGGGCGATCCTGCGCGCGGACATTGCGGACCTGGGATCGTCGGCCAGTCCGAGGTTTTCCGCAGATGTGAATGCGGGGTACGAACGGCGTTCGCAGTTTGGAAGCACGCGGCTGGTGGCCGGTATGCAGACCCATCCGGAGCTGACGGCAGCCGGCGGCAATACGGGCTACGCCGTACTGCAGATGGCGAGCACGCAGCAGATGTCGATGGGCGACGCGGTGGTGGTCGACGCCGGGACGCTGCTCGCGGCGGAACGGCTGGCGGCGACGGAGATCGAAGCGCAGCCGTATCTGCGGGTGTCGGTGCGGCCGGACGACGATCTGCTGGTGGTGTACCGCTATGCGAGCGGGCGGGAGCTGCAGAGCTCGGATGATCTGGACAGATTGAAGCCGGTGACTCCGCTGATTGCGGATGCGCAAGGACGGCCGCTGAGCACGCGCGGGATGCACAACGAACTGAGTGTGAGCCGGAAGCTGGGCAACAGCGTGCTGACGGGAGCGGCGTATGTGGACCGCGTGAACGAGGAGTCGGTGGGCGGCAGCGGCATACTAGACATGAAGGCCGAGCAGGGGATGATGCTGGTGGCCGACCCGGTGACGGGAACCTTTGAGCTGGCTACGGGCGAGTATGCCGGACGAGGGATGAGCGTGAGCCTGGAGCAGACGCTGACGCCGATGCTGGCGGCCTCAATCCAATACGACCTGGGAACGGCGCTGGAGCGGGCGCAGCGATTGGAATCGCTGGCTGAGGCCGCGGCCGAACTGCACGCGCAGAGGGCGCAGGCGGTGACATTTGTGCTGCACGGCAAGCTGCTGCGCTCCGGGACGTCTGTGAGAGCGGAGTACCGGTGGCAGCCGGAGAACACGCTAACGCAGGTGAACGCGTACAACACGGACCCGACGGAAGCGTATCTGAGCTTCTATTTGCGGCAGCGGCTGGGATGCGCGCGATTCCTTCCGCACGGGGTGGACGCGGTGGTGGAAGCGACGAATCTCCTGGAGCAGGGGTATGAGCCGGTACTAGCGCCGGACGGACACACGTTATTCCTGGCCCAGGTGCCGCGCGCGATTCAGGGTGGCGTGGCGTTCAACTTCTGAAGCAGCGAGTCAGCCAGGTTAGCGAGCCAGCAAGTCAGCAAATCTAGCGAGCCAGCAAGCCGGCGACTTTTCGGGTGGCGTGGCGGGCTGTACCATGTTGCGGAGACCCAAGTAACAGGAGTGGACGACCGTTGATGGTGAAGACCCACCGCAGGTACCAGGAGATTGCCGGGCGTATCTCGCGCTATATCGCCGAGAACGGCCTGCAGCCGGGCGCGCGACTGCCCGGAGAGATTGATCTTGCGAAGGTCTGCGGCGTAAGCCGGCCGACGATTCGCGAGGCGATGATCGCGCTGGAGATTGCGGGTGAGCTGGAGATTCGCAGCGGATCGGGAGCGTATGTTCGCGAGGCGGTGAATCCGATGTCGCTGGTGCTGGACTCGGGTCCCGGACCGTTCGAGTTGCTGCGCGCGCGGCTGATGATCGAAGGCGAAACGGCGGCGGATGCGGCGCTGTATGCGTCGACGAGCGATTTGAACAAGATTGAAAAGACGCTGGAACAGATGCGCCGCATGGTGGACGGCAAGATTAATGCGCAGGTGTCGGACCGGCAGTTTCATGTGGCCGTCGGTGAGGCGGCGAAGAACAGCGTTTTGGCGAGCATCATCAACGGCCTTTGGGCAGGAATGTTTGCGCCGATGTATCACCGGCTGAGTGTGCGGGCGGGACTGGAGCAGCATCAGGCGGCGGCGCTCGAAGACCACGAGGCGATCTTCAAGGCGATTGTGGCGCGCGATCCCAATGAAGCCAGGCGCGCGATGCGGCGACATCTGCAGCACGTGGAAGAACATCTGACCAGCGACACGGACGAACCGGAGGCGGCGAAAGAGAAGACGGTGAAGCCGCCTGCGTCCAGAAAGACAACGCGGAGCGCGGGGAATGGCGCGGTCTCGCAGCGGCGCAACCAGGTTTGACGGGCCGGGATGAAATGGCGGGAATATAGGAGCGAGGATCTCGGCGCGATCTTTGCGCTGGATCAAATCTGCTTCGAGCCGCCATTCCGTTTTTCAAAGAACATGATGCGGCGCTTCGCAGAGGCGCGCAATGCGCTGACGGTTGTGGCGGAGTCTGAGAGCGGAATGATTTCGGCTTTCGGCATCGCGCATGTGGAGCGCTCATGGGCGATGTCGTCTGCTTATGTGGTGACGCTGGATGTAGAGCCCGGGCAGCGGCGGCGCGGTCTCGCAAGTGAGACGATGCAGCGGATGGAGCAGCGCGCTTGCGAGGCGGGATGCCGCGCGATGGTACTGCATGTATCGGTTGAGAACGAGGGCGCGATTGAGTTCTACGAACGCAGACGATACGTGCGCCGGCAGATGGCGAAAGGATTCTATGGGCCGGGACGGGATGCGTATGTCTACTCGAAGCCGTTAGAAGATCAAAGCGATGCGGATGAAGAATCTGGTGGATCGTAGATGAACCGGTGGCATGGGTGCGGCCGATCTGCCGCGAGACAGACCGGCCGCGCGGTGAAGGTTACGGTTTTTAGAACTTGAAGCGGTAGCGAAGCTCGGCGTAGAGCTGGCGCGGGTCGTTGTAGTGGAATCCTCCGAAGGTGAGGCTGTTATCGAGCAGCACGCGCGTGTTGCCCACGTTGAGTGCGCTGACGGACGCGGTGAGGCGCTCGCCGAAGTTGCGGCCGAGCGAGAGGTCTGCGGTCGTGTGCGAAGGAAGATAGTCGCCGGTGTAAGGCGATGGTGGATCGGTATATCCGTTCGAGAAGCCGGAGCCGTAGTAGACGTTGAAGGCACCAAAGAGGTGGAAGGGAAGATTCGCGTTCATGCCGAGGTTCAGCGTGTTGCGCTGATCGTGGTCGAGCGCAGAGTAACCGGGCGCGACAGCGCAGACGCCGGAGTCGGAGGGATCGTAGCAGACAAGGCCGCCGGTGATACCGCCGATCTGCTGCGCGATCTGGTTGGAGTAGGAGAGATGTGCCTGGCCGAAGTGCCAGAGGTGCGGCGAGCGTAAGGTGAGCTCCCAGGCTTGAATGAGTGCGCCCTGCACGGTGATGGGGATGAAGACGCTGGACTCGCCGATGTTGTTGTGATCGAGGAAATTCTGGGCACGCGTCTGGAAGGTGTCGGCGTCGAGCAGCCAGCCCTTGAAGGGAATTTGCACGCCGAACTGGTGCTCTTCGTCGCGTTCGCCGCGCAGTGGAACGTAGCTGTCGTTGTTGGTCTGCGCATAGGTGAGAGCGGGGCCGGTGACGCTGGTCAGTGGCGGCGGTTGATAGAAGTGACCGTAGAACGCGCGGAAGACCCAGTTGAGCTTTGGAATCTGCAGCGCGAGGCCGATGCGTGGATAGAAGGCGTTTTCAGTGACGGCACCGGAGAAGTGCGACTGGCGAATGCCGCCGATGAGCGTGAGCCAGTCGGTGGGACGGAAGTTGTCTTCGATGTAGGTCTCTTCGACGCCGGCGAGGACGACCGGATTGACGGTGAAGTTGTTGGCGCTGCCGTCGTTGAAGATGACAGAGAAGAGATCGTTCTCGTGCTGGGCGTAGCCGTAGATGCCGGCGCGGATGGTGTTGTGGGCTACCAGAGTTGACACACTCGCCTGAGCGCCAGAGTAGAAGCCGGATTGGATCGCAGTGGTGGCGTTGGGCTGGTCGTCGGGGTTGGACTGATAGTTGCTGCGGTTGTAGTGGTAGAAGGGCGAGAGCTGTGCAACGGTATTCGAGCTGAAGGTGTGCAGCCAGGTCAGTGCGCCGTAGCTGTCGGTCTCGTGCTGGCCGTCGCGCAGGGAGCTGGAGTCGTAGAGCTGGTTCTCCCAGTCGCTGGGGTTGGGATCGTAGGGAATCTGATAGTAGTCGGTGCGGAGCTGGCTGACGTAGCGAATCTGGTTGGATGGATCGTGATTGAAGATGAGCGAGCCGAAGCCGCCGTAGCCATTCTCGGCGTCGTGGATGGGAGCGGATACGGCGGGTTGCAGGCCGTCGTTGCTGCGGTTTCCGTTGAGGCTGGCGTACCAGGCGAAGCGATCGGTGTGGTTGCCCAGCGAGAGCTGGGCGTTCGTCTGGTAGAAGTTGCCGGCGGAGAGGACGAGTTCGGCGTCGCGATTGCGTTCGAAGCCGGTGCGGGGGACGACATCGAAGATGCCGTAGGTGCGGTCGCCGAGTGAGGCGTTGTAGCTGCCGCGGTCGACTTCGATCGTGTCCACGTCTTTCGGATCGATCTGCGGGGCGATGTTGGAGGCAATGTTGGTGTTGGGAATCTGGACACCATCGATCAGCCAGGAGAGCTGATGGCCGCCGCGCATGTGCAGCATGTCGTGAGTGATATACGCGCCGGGGACGAAGTCGGTAATCATTGCGAGGGAGTTTGTGCGGTCGGCTCCCGGCGTGTGGGCGATTTCAATGCGATCAATTTGAGTTTGCGGCGTGACGGAGTCGACGTTGGCGGCGTCTTGAATGGCCGTGACATTGACCGACTGCGTTACCGAGGCGACGGAGAGCATGTAGTGAAGGATGGTGTTTGTGTCGCCGCTGACAGTGACCGTTTGGTGCAGTGTGGCGAAGCCGGCTTTGTCGATGGTGACGCTGTAGTCGCCGAGCGGGACAGCGGGAACTGTGAACTCGCCGTTCCGGTTCGAGGTGGCGGAGAAGGTGAGCTCCGAGTGGGATGCGGAGACGAGAATGGCCGCTCCGGCAATGGGCCGATGCTGGGGATCATGGACGATGCCGTGCAGAGTGCCGAAGACAGTGGCGTGCGCGTGGGGAACCCCCAACACAAGGAGAAGCAGAAAGAGAATCGATATCTTGCGCATGAGACCTCGGCGCCGTAGTGGCGCGGCTGCAGGCGGGCGAAAGGATTCGCCGCGCGAATGCGGTGCAAATAAATGCTGCTAAGCGAGATCGAAGAAAAAGGAGGGAGGGCCGCGCTTGTAACGGGACCGCTCGCGGGAGATGCGGCGGCTTGTTTCGGCAGGCGCTGCGGGCGCCACCGCAGCGAAGGATACGGCGGAGCGCTGCGGGATATGGATGGCGAGGAGGTGCGCTCCGGCCACCGGAGCCATTTCATGTCGTGGATAGAACGGGCAGACGGCCCCAGCCTGTGGCTGAGAGCTCTGTTCGGCCATCCGCGCCATCAGCTGCATCATCATGGCGCAATGATGCTTGCCATGACGACGGCAGCATATGGGCAGATTCGCGTCCTGATCCTGCGCGAGGGCCAGCGCAGGCGCGACCGTCGGAAGACCGACCGCGGCGAGCAGGACGAGGCTGAGCAGACGCTTCAACATCAATGGACACGCTCAGTCTACGCGTTCGTTTTCTGAGTGACAAAGATCGTGCGCGTTATTCGGAGCGCCCGGACGGGAAATTTGAGCATCCGAAGTGGAGAAGCTTTCTCGCGAAAAAACGTCCAAGAAGTGCAGAAGTCGAACTAACTTAGATGTATGTAGCGAGGAGGGACGATGATCGTTCGCGCTGTGTGGGTTGCAGGCAGTGCGGTGCTGCTCGGAGTTACGGGAGCAGTGGCGATTCACGGGCGAAACGGTGTTGAGCTGGGACCTCCGCCAGCGGCGGCGGTGCTGCCGGTTACGGATATGGTGGGCGGCCGCAGGATCACGGACAACTACAGGTGGCTTGAAGATCAGAACTCTCCGGAGACGAGAGCTTTTATCAAAGCGGAGATGCAGTATACCGACAGTTATTTTGATCAGCTGACGGGACTGCGCGATCGCATTGTGAAGCGCCTGACGGAGCTGAGCCGAGTGGACCAGACAGGGATGCCGCAGGAACGCGAAGGCTCACTGTTTTTCACGAGGCGGCTGGCGGACGAGAATCAGGCTTCGATCTATATGCGGCCTCCGCGGCACGAGGTGGAGGGCGGCGCATGGCTGCAGCCGGGCGATGTGCGATTGATCGACGCGCGCACGCTGAGCAAGGACGCGAATGCGTCGGTGACCATCGCTGCGATTTCCGAGAAGGGCGATCTGCTGGTGTATGGGGAACGTCACGGCGGAGCGGATGAAGAGACCATTCATTTCTACGACGTGCCCAAGCGCGGCGAGATCAACGACGAGCTGCCGCTTGCGCGCTATGGAGGCTTTGGGCTTACACCGGACGGAAAGACGTTGTTTTATTCGAAGACGCTGAGCGATGGCACTGGAGCCGTGTTTCAGCATACCGTCGGTGAGGGCGCGGCCAAGGATACGGAAATCTTTGGAGGGACGTATCGGGGCGAGACGCTGGGTGCGCTGGATCTACTGGGTTGCCGCGTAAGCGAGAACGGACACTGGCTGATTGTGACGGTCAGCCATGGCGTGCCAGCGACGCGCGAAGACATTCTGCTGAAGGATCTGCGCAAGCCGGACGCGCAGTTTGAGCCCCTGGTGTATGGCGTGAATTCGCGCTTTCAACTGCACATGTACGGCGATGAGATGTTCGTGAGCACGGACTACAACGCGCCCAATGGGCGAGTGCTGCGGGCGAAGATGGGCGATCCGACGACCAATGACTGGCCGGTGGTGATTGCGGAGAGCAAGGATCCGATTCGTGCGGTGTCGATTGTGGACGGCGTATTTTTTGTGGGGCGTCTTCATGATGTGAAGACCGAGACAAAGATTTATACGCGAAAAGGAAAAGAGATCGGCGAGATCACTTATCCGACGATAGGCACGGGCGGCATCGTCGAGGGGCGCGAGAAGTCGGACACGGGGTACTACATGTTCTCGTCGTTCACCGTGCCACCGACGATCTATGAGTACAAGGTGCCGACGGGCGAGAGTACGGTGTGGTCGGAACCGAAGGTGCCGTTCGATTCGAGCCAATATGAGGTGCACCAGGTCTTCTACACCTCAAAGGACGGAACGCGAGTGCCGATGTTCATTGCCGGGCGTAAAGGCCTGGCGATGGACGGCAAGGCCCCGCTGCTGATGACGGGGTACGGCGGCTTCAACATCTCGGAGACGCCGGCATTCAGCGCGGAGTATGCATGGTGGATGGAGCAGGGAGGATTTTTTGCTTTGCCGAACCTGCGCGGCGGCGGTGAGTACGGCGAGAAGTGGCACGAGGCGGGGATGTTCGAGCACAAGCAGAACGTCTTCGACGATTGGTATGCGGCGGCAGAGTATCTGTTGAAGAACCACTACACCACGCGGAAACGGCTGGCGATCACCGGGCGATCGAATGGAGGGCTGCTGATGGGTGCGTCGATGACGCAGCGCCCGGATCTCTATGGTGCGATTCTGTGCGGCTATCCTTTGCTGGATATGAGCCGCTACGAGAAATTCTTTATCGGAAGATGGTGGACGACCGAGTACGGTTCGCCGGAGAAACCGGATCAGGCGGCGTACATTCTCAAGTATTCGCCATATCAGAACATTAAGCCGGGTGTGAAGTATCCGGCGATCATGTTTCTTTCCGGCGACAGCGACACGCGCGTTGCGCCGCTGCACGCGCGCAAGATGACTGCGGCGATGCAGGCGACGGTGATGGCGGAACCGGAAGCCGAGCGCCGGCCGGTACTGCTGCACTACGACACGCGCGCCGGGCATAGCGCGGGCGTGAGCGTGGAGGAGGGAATCCGCGACACGGCGGACCAACTGACCTTCTTGTGGAATGAGACGGGCGGGAAGTAAAACATTTCGCCCGAGACTGCGCTCCGTTATGGATCTGCGGGCGCCGTTTTCTTTGAAGGAAAACGGCGTACGGAGCCTTTGCTTTGGATAGAGTCTTCAGGGAAAGTGCTTGAGCCCGGCCTCATAGCTGCGATTGAAGCGGATAACGACAGCCCATTCGCCGTCGATGTCCGGAGAGCGCCATACGATTGCGCCGTGCAGCATCGCTGCTATCGCTGCCGGGGAGAGATCGGGGTCGGCGAGTGAGCCGCTGAAACGGCTGGCCGGGTGCGAGAGCAGATAACGTTGCAGACTGGGCGCGACGTAGTGCGTTGTGAAGACGATTGCGGTGTCGAAGTTCTCGGGATGCTGGGCGGCTTTCTGGACTTCGGCGTACGAAAAATCTTCAATCTGAATGACGGGCGTGCGATGCGCGGTGTAGCCAAGCTCTGGGTTGTAGAGATCCGCGGAGACGGGCCATGCAGTGAGCACTGTGGCGTCAGGGTAGTGCTGATTGACGAAGCGGATGGCCTGCTGGTGCACAAGAATCATGTCGCGGTAGACAAGCGTGTCTTCCGGTGCGAATGCAGTGGGAGGATTGATCCAGAGCCCACTGAGCAGAACAGCTGCCGATACTGCGGTAAGCAAAGCGACAAATTGCGTGCGCTCGTGCCAGATGTCAACGCAGACGAGAAGGATGAGTGGATAAATCGGCAGGAGGTAACGGGTCAGCAACGCTCCGCCCAGGACGGAGAATGCAATCCAGTTACCCACGATGAGGAGCGCGATGGTGAGGCGTGTTGGTATGGTGAGCGGCTTCACGTCCTCGCGAGGGCGGCTGGGCAGAAGCAGGCAGGCGACCGCAAGAAGTATCGGCAGCCAGATGTTGCGCTGCCAGAAGAGATGTACGAAGCGATAACGCAGCGCTGTGAGGATGTGGGTGGCGGTGAAGTTCGCTGTTGCGTTGTAGCGCAGATAGGTCGGATTTCCGAAGGTGAAGCCGGTACGCGCGCGGTGATAGGCGTACCACGCGATGAGCGGGAAGAACGGCACGGCGAGAGCGCCGATCCAGCGGGCGTGCTCGCGGCGTAGGTGCGATTTCCGGTGGCGTAAGAGCCGGGCGAACTCGAGAGCAAGGAGAATCGCAGGCTCCACGATGGCCGTCTCTTTGGAGAGAGCAGCCAGCGAGAAGAGTGTGGCGACGGCGATCCGGCTTCGATGGAAGTCAACGGAGGATTGGGGCGTTGCTTGATCGCTGATCGCGGGCAAGTACACCGCGAAGGCCCACAGGGTGAAGGCCGCGGCGAAGATGTCAGCGTGAGCGAGCGTGCTTTGGGCGAACCAGATGGGATAGACGAGGACGAGCAGCGTCAGGCAGACGGCGCAGAGCGCGTCGACGAGACGCTCGGCCAATCGGAAGACTGCGGTCAGGGCCGCGGCGGCGATGGCACAGACGCAGAGGCGCGTCGCCAGAATGTGAAAACCAACGATGTGCCAAAGGGTGCCCAGCAAAATGTTGGGTAGCGGAGGGTGAGCGTTGGTGAACTGCGGTATCAACCAGCCATGATGGTAGAAGTCGAGCGCGGCGGGGATGTAGTAGCCGCCTTCGTCCCAGTAGTAGGGGAGACGAAGCAGCGTGAGGTGACTGAGCGCCACTACCACAAAGAGAAGCAGCCAGAGCTGCCACGACGGCATAGCGGCTACGCGCGCCGGAATGCGCGCCCAGCGGCTCTCGCGGAGGCTGCCCGATTCGGCGGCTAAGACGGTGGATCGCACTGGTTAATGGACCGGCCCGTTGGGTGGAACGAAGTGCTGACCGGCCGCGTGCGTTGGTTCCAGGGCAATAGGGCCGAAGGTCTGCTCATATTGGGCGAGGTTGATACCGAGGATATTGTGGAGTGCTTTGGCCTGCTGCGGGCTGAGGTAGACACCCTGAAAGTTCTCGATCTCCACCTGATCCGGCGTTTGCGGGGCAAGCGTGCCGAAGACAAGCAGGAAGTCCCAGACGGAGAGCCGGATCTGGACGCTGTTTGCATAGGAATCACGGTAGTCGGCGGTGCGCCGGAGGACGATGCGGGGATTATCGGGGGAATTCGTCTGGTTCATGGGAGAGTCCTGTGGCAAATATTGGTGCGGGAAGAGGGACTTGAACCCTCACGCCTTGCGGCACAGGCTTCTAAGACCTGCGTGTCTGCCATTCCACCATTCCCGCGCAAATTGCCTCACCACAGCGTAGCGGCAAAGGATGAAGGCGGCAATGACCAGCGATGTCCGTTATTCAGACCCCAATTTATTTCGCGACAGATAATAATCGAGCCTACCCGTGGAGCCGATGCGCTTGCCGCCAGTCTGGAGGCGGACGAGTGCATCCGCCGGCGTGCGTATTGCCAAGGGATTCAAAGGGACGGTTCGAAGCGCGGCGGGGCGAATGCCGGTGCGGGGTTGTTTCGATTTACTCCTCAGTTGGGATGGTTATCATGATTCCGGGTTGGGAGGGCCTAAAACGGTTTATTGCTCTGAATTCTTACGACTCCGCTCGATAATGCGGTGGAAGTTTTTTCTTGACTCAAATATGGACACCTGTGTATTTTGCCCTTCGCAAAAATACCTTCATTCATTGTGGCTGTGAAAAGGGCTGAGAGAGAGTGGTCGAACCATTGCCGCGCCGGTCGTTGACCGACTGACGGCGCATCGTTGCGTTTGGATCAGGGACATGGCAGCCGGATGGAATGGCCGAGCAGGAGCGTTGGTTGGCCGGATCAGAAGTTTGACGGAAACACAGGAAGTTTTTCTGGAGGCACCGCATGAAGGGCAGCTTGCTTTGCGACGCAGTGGATGGGAACGCCGCCATGGAACGTACCGATCAGCTCATGCAGCGAAGAGATGTGGGAGCGTGGGTGATGATGCTCGCTGTCCTGACGCTGTGTCTTTGTGCGGCGATTGCCGGCGCGCAGACTGTGCCGAATGTGGTGATCAGCCAAACCACGACGTTGGCTCCTTTGGGCACGGGCGGAGCTCTGGCCGGAACAAATCCGGCGGGAAGCAGCATGGCGGTCGATTCGGCCGGCAATCTCTATGTCAGCACGACCTACGGAGGAAGCATCGTTGAGTTTTCTCCCGGATCGACCACGGCTTCGACGCTGGGCAAGTTTTCCAATCCGGGCGGCATTGCGATCGATCCAGCCGGAAATCTCTACATCGGCCAGGCCTATAGCGCGACGATTATCAAAGTTCCGCTGGTGAGCGGGAGTTTTGCGGCGATCAGCACTCCGAGCAGCAGCACGCCGACATGCACGGGAAGTGACACGGCGGAGTGTGCGCTTCCGATCTCTCCGCCGATATCGGGTGTGGTCTCGATGGTCTTCGATGCCGCAGGGGACCTCTTCTTCGCCTCGGAAAACGGGGGAACCGATCCGAACACGATCTTCGAGTGCACGGCGGCGTGCCTGACGACAGGAACACCGGCGCCGGCGGTGCTGTTCTCTGAGTCGGCTACTGCAACAACCGAGGGTACGTCGAGCGCTCTAGAGAATCTGGGAGGGATTGCGGTTGATCCATGGGGCGATGTGTTCTTTACGGATTCGCTGATGGATGTGACGAACGCCAGCAACGGTTACAGCTATCAGTCATCGGCCAAGGAACTGGTCTACAGCGGTGGGGCTTATAGCTCAACACCGACGACACTTTACACGCTGACTCCTAGCTCGCCGGGCAACTATGACGACCAGCTGGATGGGATTGCGACCGACAGCAACGGAACGGTCTATTACGCGACACAATACGATGGCATCTTCGCTTTCCCCAATAACAAGGGGACAGTGACAACGACAACGCCGTACGTGATGTCGAGCCAAGGCGCGAAGATCCTGGCGACAGACGGCCACGGCAACTTCTATGTCGTCTCGTATGTGAGTTCGGATACGGCGATCCAGGTGGGTGTCGGGGTGCTGACGGTTCCGGCTTCCTCGGTAGGGAGCAGTTCGACCTCCAGCGCGACGACGATCCTGAACGATGAGGGATGCTCGTCATCGCCGGTGGTGAACTTCTCGACGCTGGAGGGAACGACATCGACGACGGAGTTCACGGCGGCCACGACCGGCTCGTGCAGCACGCTGAACGGCAGCGCGGCGAGCTATAAGACGACGCTGACATTCACGCCTGCCTACGGCGGGACGCGGACGGCGACGATCAACGCCACCGAGGCCAGCGGCCCGGGAAGCAGCGGCTCGGCGACGGTGACCGGCTTTGCTACGGGACAACTCGCTCCGCCGACGTTCTCGCCGGTCGCGGGAACGTACAACGCGGTGGAGACGGTCAATATCTACGATCAGTCGCCGGGTGTGTCGATCTACTACACAACGGATGGCTCGACTCCGACGACGAGTTCCACGCTTTACGCCGGACCGCTGACTGTTTCGGCGACGGAGACGATCAACGCGATTGCAACCTCGAGCGCAAGCGGGGTAACTGCCAGCAACGTGAGCACGGGTACGTTCACGATCCTTCTGCCTGCGGCGACGCCGACGTTCTCGCCGGCCGGCGGATCGTATGCGGCGACGCAGACGGTGACGATCTCGGACGCGACCTCCGGTGCAACGATCTACTACACGACGGATGGCTCGACTCCGACGACGAGCTCCGCTGCGTATACCGCTCCGATTACGGTCGCGTCGAGCACCGTTGTGAAGGCGATTGCGGCGGCGAGCGGATTGCCGAACAGCGCGGTCGGATCGTCGACATACGAAATCAACACCGCGACGTATGGAGCGGCGTTGAGCGTGCTCATGACGCAAAATTCGCAGCTCGGAACCTTCGATAGCGGCGGCGCTCTGCCGGGCGGAAGCCCATCCGGCAACAGCTTCGCGGTGGATTCAAATGGGAACCTGATTACCGGCAACAGCTACGGTGGAAAGATCCTGGAGTTTGGTCCGGAAGCGACGACCTACACCGTGCTCGGGTCGTACAGCAATCCGGGACCGGTAGCGATCGATCCCTCCGGCAACCTGTATATCGCCAGCACCTACGGCGGAACAATTACCAAGGTGCCATTCAGCGGCGGTCTCTATGCCGCGATCAGCACGCCCGGCACCGGAACACCGACCTGCACTGGAACCGACACGGCAGAGTGTGTGTTGCCGTTCTCGGCGCCCGTGAACGGCATCGTGGCGATGACCTTCGATGCGGCAGGAGATTTATTCTTCACGTCAACGAACGGGACACCGAATCCGAACTCCGTGCTGGAGTGCACTGCGGCTTGCGTAAAGACGGGATCGCCTACACCGGCGGTGCTCTATGCAGAGTCGACGACCGCAACGACCGAGGGCGCCTCCACGGCACTGTGGTTCATGGGCGGCATCGCAGTCGATCCGTGGGGCGACGTGTTCTTCACGGATTCGCTGATGGACTCCGGCGGCGCGGGCAGCGGATTCAGCTATCAGTCCGCGGTGAGGGAGCTGACCTACAGCGGCGGAGCGTACAGCACGACGCCGACGTCGCTCTACACATTGACCCCTGGTTCGCCTGGGAACTATGACGACCAGTTGGATGCGGTCGCTGTGGACGGGAACGGCACGGTTTACTTCGGAACGCAGTACGACGGCGTCTTCGCCTACCCGAGCAACAAGGGAGCGGTGAATACGACGACCGAATACACAGTGTCGACGCAGGGCGCGAAGATGCTCACCCTGGATTCAAAGGGCAACGCCTATGTCTCGACCTACTCGAGCACCGCGGGCGGCGATGTGGCGATTGAGATCGCGATCGATAACATCTCGCTTCCTAACGCGGCTGTGCCCGGTTCGTCCTCGGTGAGCAATGTCACGACGATCCTGAACGATGGCGCCTGCTCGACGAATCCCGTGGTCTCGTTCTCGGCGACGGAAAATGGAGCGGCATCGACGGAGTTCACGGCGAACACCACCGGGACCTGCGCGTCGACGTCGACAGGCGGCGCTTCGTTCGCGACGACCGTCAACTTCGCTCCTACGGTGGCCGGAACTCACACGGGAATTCTGACGGCGGAAGATACGGTGAACGGAGGGATCGGGACCGCAACTGTATTTGGCGTGACTGCGGGCAGTGCAGCGGCGACGCCGACGTTCTCTCCGGCGGCTGGAACGTACACCTCAGTGCAGAGCGTGACGATCTCGGATACCACGCCGGGAGCCACGATCTACTACACGACCGACGGATCGACGCCGTCACCGAGCTCGACGAAGTACACCGGCGCAATCTCGGTAACGCAGTCGGAGGCGATTAATGCGATTGCAGTCGTCAGCGGGCTAAGTAACAGCGCCGTTGCCACGTCCACATACACTTTAAATCTCCCGCTGACGCAGACTCCGGTGATCTCGGTGGCGGCTGGAACGTACACCTCGGTCCAGACGGTGAAGATCACCGACGGCACGGTGGGTTCGAAGATTTACTACACCACCGATGGCAGCACGCCTACCACGGCTTCAACGCAGTACAAGACGCCGTTGTCGGTTTCCGCGTCGGAGACGCTGAATGCGATCGCCTACGCAACCGGCTACGCCCCCAGCACCGTGGCGAGCGCGACCTACACGATCAATCTGACCGTCGATCCGCCGACGTTCTCACCGGCGGCCGGCACGTTCACGACGATCCAGAAGGTGACGCTGGCCGATACGACCGCAGGGGCGGCCATCTACTACACAACGGATGGATCGACACCGACAGCCAACTCGACGCTGTACAGCGCACCGATTGCGGTGAACAGCTCGGAGACGATCAACGCCATCGGCGTCTTGACCGGCTATGCCAACAGCCCGGTCGCGAGGGCGGTCTACACCCTGAACCTGCCGCCGACGGCGACGCCGACGATCTCGCTGGGCACCGGGACCTACACGGTCTCGCAACCGGTGACGATCTCCGACACAACGACCGGCGCTGTCATCTACTACACAACGAACGGCTCGACGCCGACCGCGGCCTCGACGATGTACACCGGACCGATCACCCTGTCGGCGACGGAAACACTGAACGCCATCGCCGTCGCGGTGGGCTACAGCCCAAGCGCCGTTGCGACGGCCGCCTATACCGTAAACCTGATGCCTCCAGGGTTTGCGCTTTCGGTCAACCCGTCCTCGCTGACGATCCCGTCGACTGCGACCTTCGGGACGATCCAGCTTACGGTGCAGCCACAGGGCGGATTCACGGGTGCGGTCGCGCTGGCCTGCTCGGGCCTGCCATCCGGCGCATCGTGCGGGTTCAGCAGCTCGCCGGTGAACCTGACGAACTATAACCAGCCGCAAGTTGTCACGGTGACCATCAGCACCGGCCAGACGGCCATGCTGCAACGCCACGGGAATCCGTGGGCGCCGGAGGCTACGCTGGCGCTGGTTCTATGCTTCTTCGGATTCCGGAAGCGCCGCGGTATCCAGATTGTTCTGCTGGCGGTGATTAGCGTACTGGGCGTCAGCATAATCTCCGGATGCGGATCCTCGAGCCCGGGAGCTTCCACATCCACGGTCACGGTCACGGCCACTGCGGGATCGCTCACGACGAAGACGACGGTCTCCGTGACGATGAACCACTAACCGCTTTATTTTGAGTATCTCAAGGCCTCTCCTGTGTGGGAGGCCTTGTCTTTTGGCGGCTCACGGCCGGATCGGTCCACGCGAGGTGCGCCGTCGCCGTCTAAGGGAACATCCGCCTTTGGGGCGGAAGATAATGGGTTGCAGCTCAAGAGAGGCTATTGCGACCGGGACAGGGTCTAGTGCATCCTATGCATGAAAGTTGATAAGGGAACACTAAAGATGCCAAATGAATTTGTAAGCGTGATCCGACCGAAGAGCGGGACCGAGGGCGATCCGGAAACAGTCGATGGGCGCTCCTATCCCGTTCTCCCTGTTAGGGATACGGTTTTGTTTCCGCACGCCGTGCTGCCCCTGACGGTCGGCCGGGAGAGCTCTATCCAGCTGATCCAGTCGCTCGGCGAGGAGAAGACAATCCTGGTGGTCGCCCAGCGTGACGCACGTCAGGACGTTCCGTTGGGAAGCGATTTGCACGCGATTGGGACCAAGGCGACGGTCCATAAAGTCGTCAAGATGCCGAACCAGAGCCTCTTTGTCTTTACCGAAGGTACAGAGCGCGTGAAGCTGACGAACTTCACGCAGGTGCAGCCGTTTTTGACCGCCGAGTATGAGCCAGTCGAGGAGAGAACCCCGGAGACTTCGCCGGAGATTGAGGCCCTGCAACGGAATGTAGTGGGCCAGTTCCGCGAGATTGTCAGCTCATCGCCGACGCTGTCGGACGATCTGCAGACGATCGCGATCAACATCGAAGAGCCGTCGCGCCTGTCGGACTTTATTGCGTCGAGTTTGCCGTTCCTCACCACGGCCGAGCGGCAGGAACTACTCGAGACCGCCGATGTGAAGGCGCGGCTGGAGAAACTGAACAGCCATCTCGCGAAGGAGATCGAGGTCCAGCAGCTTCGCAATAAGATTCAGAGCGAGGTGCAGGACTCGGTGCAGCAGTCGCAGCGCGATTACTACCTGCGCGAGCAGATGAAGGCCATTCAGAAGGAGCTGGGCGATCAGGATGAGACGCAGAAGGACGTCCAGGAGCTGAAAGAGAAGATTGAAGCGGCCGGGATGCCGGAGGATGTGAAGAAGGACGCGCTGAAGGAGCTCGGCCGGTTGAGCCGGATGAATCCTGCGGCGGCGGACTACAGCCTGACCCGCAACTATGTGGAGTGGCTGGCGGTGCTGCCGTGGTCGAAGCACTCGGCAGGCGAGGTGGACATCAAGAAGGCGCAGGAGGTGCTCGACGCCGACCACTACGGCCTGAAGAAGGTGAAGGACCGCATCCTCGATTACCTGAGCGTACGGCGGCTGAAGCCGGACATGAAGGGACCGATTCTGTGCTTCGTTGGGCCTCCAGGAGTCGGCAAGACCTCGCTGGGACGTTCGATTGCGAGAGCTCTGGGACGCAAGTTCTCGCGGATTTCGCTCGGCGGCATGCATGACGAGGCGGAGATTCGCGGACATCGACGCACCTACATCGGCGCGTTGCCGGGGCAAATCATTCAGCACCTGAAGCGGGTTGAGGTGAACGATCCCGTCTTCATGCTGGATGAGATTGACAAGCTGGGCCGCGACTTCCGCGGCGATCCGGCGAGCGCGTTGCTCGAGACGCTTGATCCGGAGCAGAACAACACCTTCCGCGATAACTACCTCGATCAGCCGTTCGATCTGAGCCACGTGCTGTTTATCTGCACAGCCAACCAGCTGGACACGATACCGGCGCCGCTGCTCGACCGCATGGAGATCATCGAGCTTACGGGTTACACCGAAGAGGAGAAGGTTAATATCGCGGAGAAGTACTTGATCCCGCGCCAGATCAAGGAGAACGGAATCACGGAGGCGGAGATTGAGTTTCCGCGCGACTCTGTGGGCCTGATTGCGCGGCATTACACGCGCGAGGCTGGTGTCCGGAGATTGGAGCAGTTGATCGGGACCATCTGCCGTAAGACGGCGCGGCGCGTGGCGGAAGGAGCGCTTAATGTGGATGCCGGCGAGAAGCTGATCGTGACGCCGGAGATTGTGCACGAGTTCCTTGGCGGCATCAAGGTGCGCGTGGATACGGAGATCGCCGAGCGCACCAAGCGTCCCGGTGTGGCAGTGGGCCTGGCATGGACGCCGGCTGGCGGCGATGTGCTGTTCATCGAGGCCAACAAGATGAAGGGCAAAGGCCACTTTTCAATGACCGGACAGCTGGGCGACGTGATGAAGGAGAGCGTGCAGGCCGCGCATACGTGGATTCGCTCCAATGCAGCCTCGCTCGGGCTCGACGAGGATGTGCTGAAGGAGCTGGATATCCACGTGCACGTGCCGGCTGGAGCGATTCCGAAGGACGGTCCGAGCGCGGGAGTAACGATGGCGACCGCGCTGGTCAGCCTGCTGACGGACAAACCGGTCCGTCCGCTCCTTGCAATGACCGGCGAGATAACGCTGAGCGGCAATGTGCTGCCTGTAGGTGGCATCAAGGAGAAGTTCCTTGCCGCGAAGCGGGCCGGAGTTCGCGACGTGATCCTGCCGATCGATGTGAAGACGAATGTGGAGGAGGATCTCGCCGCCGATCAGATTGACGGCGTCACGATCCACTACGCCTCGCGCATCGAGGATGTGCTGGCCGTAGCTCTGCCGCGCACGACGCAGGAGTCGGTGCAGGATGAAGAGGTTCGTGAAGAGGTGCTCGCGACGGTGAACTGAGGAGTTTGCGATCGCGGAGTCTTGAACAGCCGGGGCGAACCTGCCTCGGCTGCTCTGTATGCACGCTGATTTCTGCAATGTTGACGGTATGCTGAGACGGAGCATGAGGATGTCAGAACGCGAGAGACTGTTGCTGTTGGATACGGTCGGGGCAGCACCCGGCGCGGTGCTGACAGAGCATGGTCGCGAAGTTGCGGCCGCACAGTTTCCGCTGCGATGGGCCTCGGCTGCGCTGATCGGCGAAGTGAGGCGAATGCTTGCTGAGGCCGGCTTCGGATTGCGGCAACTGAGCGGCGTTGGCGTTGTGTCAGGGCCGGGCTCGTTTACAGGCGTGCGGACGGGGCTCGCGATGGCGAAGGGATTGTGCGAGGTGGCGGGAGTGCCGCTGGCGGGCGTATCTCGGCTTGCTGTGCTGGCAGAGGCTGCGGAACTGCAGGAGGGATTTGCGGTGCTCGACGCCGGGCGAGGTGAGCTGTATGTCCGCGAGGAACGGCGAACGGAGGCCCCGCGCGAGTGGCTGGCTACGGTGCCGGAGTTTGAGAGCATGGCAGCGGGAGCTCCGATTGTCGTTGCAGAGCAGAAGACAGCGAAGCTTCTGGATGCGCTTGCGCCTCGGGTGCATACGCTCACGCCGCTGGATTTGTTGAAACCGGTGCACCGTTGTCTTCAAGCGGGTGGAACAGATGTTGCCTGGGCGGATGCGAACTACGTGCTGGCGGCGAGCGAAATCTATGCGCGTGCAAAGCAGCCGAAGAATGTCGCAGGTTGATCGATATGCATGAGATCGCTGTTCGATCTGCCGAAGCGTCAGACATGGATCGACTGGTTGCACTGGCGGAAGATTGTCCCGGAGCGCCGCGCTGGACGTTGACGACATGGCGACAGGTGCTGGATTCGGCGGTTGGAGGGCAACAAAGGAGCGTTCTGGTGGCGGAGTCCGAGGGCAGGCTCATCGCGTTCGGCGTGGTAGGTATTGGCGGGGACGAGGCCGAGATTGAAAGCCTCGCGGTGAAATCTGATGTGCGCCGAAAGGGCATTGGGCGGAGCCTGTGTGAGTCGCTGATGCATTGGGCGAGGGAGCGCAGAGCAAGCAAGGTGCTGCTGGAAGCAAGAATGTCGAATGATGCGGCACGCTCCCTCTATCAATCGCTCGGCTTCCGCGAGATTGCTGCGCGAAAGAGCTACTATCGCGAGCCCGAAGAGGATGGCGTGGTGATGGCGCGCGAGCTCTAAGGCAGCTTTCGCTGGTATGGCTAAATGACTCTGGCCGACGGGTATAATCGTGTGGCTATGGTGCGTGATGGGCTTTTTTATGGGCTTGCCCTGATTGTGGTCGCGGTCATTGTGTGGGTATCAACGCACATCGTTGCGCTGACGCTCATCCCTGTGCTGCTCGCGGCTTTCTTCTTATGGTTCTTTCGGGATCCTGCGCGCCGCATCCCTGATGGCCGGGGGATCATCGTTTCGCCGGCGGATGGAAAGGTCGAGGAGGCCGACTGGATCGAGACGACAGCCGGCAGCCGGGTCCGCGTAACGATTTTTCTGAACGTGTTCGATGTGCATGTAAATCGCGTGCCTGCTGAGGGCGTTGTGAGCCTGGTGGAGTATCGCGAAGGCCATTTTATGAACGCGCTGAAGCCGGAATCTGCAGTGCACAACGAGCAGACGATGATCACCATCGAGAACGAGAGCTACAGCGTCAGCTTCAAGCAGATCGCGGGCCTGCTGGCGCGCCGCATCGTTTGTAATCTGCAAACTGGCCAGCGTGTAGAGCGCGGACAGCGGATGGGCATGATTAAGTTTGGTTCCCGCTGTGACGTGCTTCTACCTGCGTCAGTTGAACTGCGCGTGAAGGCGGGTGACCGTGTGAAAGGCGGCAGCTCCGTGCTGGGGATAGTGACGGCGGCCGGCCTGGCGAACGGACGCGAATGATGGCGGAGCAGGGAAGGCTGCATCCGGTCCGGCACGGCATGTATGTTCTGCCGTCGCTGTTCACGGCAGGCAACATTGCGATGGGCTTTTACGCCATCCTGCAGAGCATTCGCGGACTGGTGATGAGCAGCGCGGCTGCCTTTGATCATGCGTCGGTGGCCATTATCCTGGCAGTGGTCTTTGATGGCCTCGATGGGCGAATCGCTCGCTTGACCAATACATCGAGCGCATTTGGCCGCGAGCTCGATTCGCTTGCTGACGTGATTACATTCGGTCTGGCGCCGAGCCTGCTCGCATATCTCTGGGGAGTGCGGCAGGTCACGCCACGCGGCTACCCAATTATCGAAGGGCGAGTGCTGCACTTCGGCGCGGTCATATGCTTTCTATTTCTGATCTGCGGGGCGTGCCGGCTCGCGCGCTTTAATATCAGCGTCGATCCAAAGCCGCGTAATCCGGGCCGTCCCGGCCGCAAGTATTTTGTTGGCATGCCAATTCCCGCGGGCGCCGGAGTCATTGCCGCGGTGGTGCACTTTGAAGGCGGATCGCCGGTGCATGATCTTTGGCTGTCGGTTGTTTGGATTGCTTTGGTGGCATTTACCGGATTTCTGATGGTGAGCAGCTGGCGATTTTGGAGCGGCAAGGAGATTGATTTCAGCTCGCGGCGTCCCGGTCGAGTGCTGGTCCTGCTCATTGTTTTGCTGGCCGTGATCTTTGAGTGGCATCAGTATGCGCTGCTCGTGATGGCCATGGTCTACCTTGTCTCTGGTGTAGCGGCGCGGCTAGCCTACTCCTGGAGCCGGCGCTTCGGGCGTGCGTCCTAAGCATTCGTGCGGAAAGGGGACGTGATGGCGAACAACTTGCGCGCCGTAATCATCGGCGCCTCCACGCTTCTTGGCAAAGAGCTCATTGAAGAACTGAATAACTCATCAACGGGATGGGACCTCCGCGTTGCGGAAGCGGCGGACGCGGGCGGACAGCTGATTGCCGGCGGCGATGAGGCCATGATCGTTCAGCCCCTAACTCCCGATGTCTTTGACGGGCAGGATGTCGCTTTCTTCGCGGAGAGCGCATCCAGCACGCGTGCCCACTGGCGGGAAGCACAGGCGGCGAAGGCGGCCGTTGTGGACCTCACATCAGCGCTCGTCGCCGAGCCGCGAGCGATTGTGCGATCGCCATGGATCGACGGTGGCAATGCGCCGGATGCTCAAACTACGATCGTCATTCCGGCACATCCGGCCGCGGTGATGCTGGCTCTGGTCGGCTCGCGTCTGACGAGCGTATTCGGGGCGGCGACGCTTGCCGCAACGGTGCTGGAGCCGGCGTCCCAACTGGGAGCTCGTGGTATGGATGAACTGCACCAGCAGACGGTCAATCTGCTGGCATTTCACTCTCTGCCGCAGGAAGTTTACGACGCGCAGGTGGCGTTCAATCTGCAAATTGCATTGGGTGAGGCGGCAAAACCTGGTCTCGACAAAATCGCAGAAATGATCGGACACGATTTGAGAGCCATCGCAGGCGAAACGGTTGCGTCCGCCATCGCGATGCAGCTTGTACAGGCGCCCGTGTTTCACGGCTATACGATGTCGGTTTTCGCGCAGCTGCCCGAGAACGCAGAAACGGCCACCGTGCGTGACGCACTGCTGAGCGATCACATCAAATTCGCGCCTTCTGGAGAAGGCCAACCCAGCAATCAAAGCGTCGCGCAGGAGACCGACATCGGTCTTGCGGTCCGAGAAGATGCCGCATGGCGCGATGGCGGTCGCGGATACTGGTTGTGGATGGCGGCAGACAATTTGAAGTTAGCAGCGCGTCATGCGGTCGCCTGCGCAGAGGAGCTCTGCGCAATCGGCGCCGCCCGCGAAGGTGCAGTAGAACAGGATGGCTAAGGTACACTCGAAGAGGTGCGCCGGGATGGCGGAACTGGCAGACGCAGCGGACTCAAAATCGTAAAAGTCTATCCATTTGTTGCCAATATCTTATAAGATAAATAAATGCTTATTTGAAGCAGCCAGCACGCTCAAGGCTGACGCAACCCTTACACATTTTTGTGGTATTCATGAAGTGTGTGGAGGTGAATGTTCATGTCCGAACGGTTCACGATCCTCGGCGGGAAGGTACACATCTACCGGCGTCCCAATAGCTCAAGCTGGCAGTGCGCGAGTTTTCTGGCGGGAAAGAATCGACGCACAACTACCAAAGAAGAGAGTCTGTCGAAGGCGAAAGAAGTTGCCGAGGACTGGTACTTGCAACTACGCGGCAAACTCCGCGATGGCGAACTGAAGAGTGGCAAGCCGTTTCGCGACGCCGCGAAGCTTTACCTTCGCGAGTTCGACATCATCACGCAGGGGCAACGCAGCGCCACGTATGCGCGTGGACAGCACGCGCGTACCAACAATTACTTAGTCCCGTTTTTTGGAAACATGGTGCTTCCCGAGATCACAGCGGGCAAAGTGAGTGAGTACCGAATCCAGCGACTCGAAATGTGCAAGGCTCTCCGGGGCAAGCCTCCGGCGCATAACACCATGCACCAGGAGATTGTCACCCTCCGCCAGATTTTCAAGACGGCATTGCGACATGGATGGATTGACCATCTGCCCGATTTGTCAGAGCCATATCGTTCGTCTCCGAAAATCTCTCATCGTGCATGGTTCTCCCCTGAAGAATACAAGCAACTTTACGAAGCCACGCGCAAGCGTGTGCAGCATCCTAAGCAACCCCGCTTCCAGTGGGAAGCGGAACAGCTTCACGATTACGTTCTGTTTTCCGCCAACACTGGCCTTCGCCCCGACGAGGCGATGCGTCTCCAGTTCCGCGACGTAAAAGTAGTCGAAGACGAGGACAGCGGACAAACCATTCTGGAGATCGAAGTTCGAGGAAAGCGAGGAGTTGGTTATTGCAAGAGTACGACAGGGGCAGTGCGTCCCTTCGAGCGCCTGAAGGCCCGCCCTCGCCCCACTGGCGGCCCGGGGCGTAAAGGAAGCCGCAAAGACATGGGTGACTGGCAGCAGCCTGGAGCAACTGACCTTCTGTTTCCAAAATGGTCACGCGATTTGTTCAAAGCCATTCTTGAGGAAGAGAAGTTGCAGGTTGACCGCGAGGGCAACCCGCGAACGGCGTATAGCCTTCGTCACACGTACATATGTTTGCGACTCCTGGAAGGGGCGGACATCTATCAGATCGCCAAGAACTGCCGGACAAGCGTGGAGATGATCGAAAAATACTACGCGTCTCATCTGAAGACACAACTCAATGCTTCGGCCATCAATGTGATGAGGCCACGTCCGAAGAAAGCTGTGTCCAAGAAGGGGCCGCGCAGAGTTGAGGCTTCGCCATTGGCCGATGCAGTGTAGTGGCATATTATGAGTTCTGGCGATTCATGCGGGCGTGGTGAAATCGGCAGACACAGCGGACTTAAGGAAATTAAGTGCCCGCCGGGAAACTGGTGGAGTAGAACTGCTCAAAGTCGGGGAAACCTGTAATAGCAATCCCGAGCCAAGCCTGGAAAGAATTCCGGGAAGGTGTAGAGACTAGACGGGCAGCACCTGACCCTTGCGGGATGGTGAAGGGATAGTCCAGACCACGAACCCGCCGCTGGCGGGGCGGCGAAAGCCGAAGTGGTATGAAAATCCGCAGACCTGAAAGGGTCGTGGGGGTTCAAGTCCCCCCGCCCGCACACCAAAAGAGCACTTCTCAATTCTGGCCAGGATGGAACCATCCTGGCTTGCTGTCACAGCCGGACTGGGCCCGCTGGCCCCGTTTCGTCCGGCCCAAGAGAGCGCGTTTGCATACGAACGTATGCAGCGCTCCTTGTCGATGCTTGACATCGCCGATCTCACCGAACTGATGAATTGAAATGCCGGAAAATTCGGAAGGTTCCGATTCGAACGAAAGTTGAATCCTTGATTCCACCATATCCCAAAGTGTGGAGCACCTTCGTGAACTCTGCCCTCGATTGGCATTGGATTTCACAGGAATGATGTGCAGCGGAGTTCGGTGATCGACGCTGCAGATCTGAAAGTCGGGTGTCCAAGTGCTTGCGATACCGGTACGAGGCCAGGAACGGCGAAGAATCTACGTTGGTGCGACATCGTGCCTGCTAAGACCGTGAGGATGCGAGGTCGGAGCAAATCGTGCAATGCAATGCGTCGCCGATTATTTATAAAAGCATCTGATCATTTGTTCCGGCTCAGGTCTATCATCCGAAGATAATCTTGACAGATTTGGGTGCCTGTGTTTTAGTGGGCGGCACGACGATCCTACGCTGAGTCACGTCCGTTTTCACGCTGTCCCCTTGGGTTCACGCCCACAGCGTTTATCGCCGACCTTTGTTTCCGTTGGAGGAAGCATGCGTCTCGGCTTCGGCGCTTTCAGCTGCGCTCATCTTATTACCCGTATCCTGGTTCGCTCAAGCCAAAATAACGGCAGTAACTCTAGGCCAAACTCTTCCTGTGCCTTGTGCTGGCCATGAGCATCCAGCCATTTGGTGAAGCAACGAGTCCACTTGACGGATTCGGCGATGATTAGCTTTCTTCCTGCCAATGAAAGGAGCAAGTTTCAGCGTTAGCTGCTAATAGCTTCATTGCATTTTACCTGCCCTTGGAAGGACGAAGATCACATGAATCGACCGAAATTGACGCGCGAACCGATATGGACTTTTACCGGTCGCATCCTCCTGGTTATCACATTTACTTGCTACGCGCCTGTGCTGGCATGCGGGGCACAGCCACAATCGAGCCACATCACTAGAAACACGAGAGTCTTAGGAAAGCAGGATTCCGAGTTACCGTTGCCGCCGACCTCTGTAGTCGCAGGCCGCAAAGACTCTATTGCCCTGGCGCTGTTAGGTCAATGTGTATCTCGGATGTCACTCACCTCGGTTAATGAAATACAAGGTACTGGGACATTCACGGACCAGTTTGCTTCAAACCCAGCAACTTTGACGTACGACAACCAGGGAAGCTTGCGTCTCGATGTCTCAACCACCAAAGGCCAAATTAGCGTAAGAATGCACGATGGTTACGGAGCCATCCGTGGGGTCACCGGGAATACACACACACTGACTCCCGAGACCGCAAGTGGCGAATGGCTTCCCTCTCCGCTCCTACTCCTCCTCAAGTACAACGATGCACAGACAACTGTCATCGATCAGGGCATCGTAAACACCGACATCGGCGCATTGCACAGAGTTACGTTGGAGTTTCCAGCGCTAACACCGAGTTCACCGGCGCAAACAACTACCGTCGTAGACGTGTATCTCAACCCTTCCACGGGTCTCGTGACAAAAACTGCTTCTTCAATCCGCTTGGACACACGTGACCGAGCCTCGTATTTCCAGGTTGTTACGTTTGGTAGCTACAAATCGCAGGATGGTTCGCTGCTGCCATTCAGTTATGCCGTTACCCTAAATGGTCAACCGCAGTGGACACTGCAGCTCGATAGCATCTCGCTCAATCCATCGCTTACTGCTTCATACTTCAGTTTCTGAGGACTGAACAATGAGAGCCAACGTGGTATTTGCATTCATAGTTAGTGGCATGAGCCTTGTGCCTAATGGCGCTATTGCACAGAGCTACTTATATGCGACTGGAAGCCCATCGTTCAGCAGTCAAATTCCTGTGCAAAATGGTTTTATCGACCTGAATAACGGAAACTTACACATTGAACTTTCACTTGTGTCGCATCCGCAACGCGGCGCTCTTCAGTTAAATGAAAGGCTGGTTTACGACAGCCGTATTTGGCAAATTGTCAACAACGGCAGTCAATCATGGCAGCCGACCAATGTGCCAAATTCGTCGGGTGGCTGGAGGTTCACAACTGGCCTTGAGACGGGCACGACTTCGTACGGAGAGGATGACGAAAGCGACGATACAGGTAATGCATGCGAAATTGGCCATCGCTATGAATATGATGTCATCGAAACTTGGAGCATCTTCACTCAATTTCAGTGGACAGATTCTCAAGGAACATCACACATGTTTCCGGTCGAGACGTCGATGCCTGGCGTAGTCTGCAATGGCGACAACAGTCACACAAAGGCGAGCGGAAGCGGGTACGCCCTTGATTCCAGCGGATACTATCTCGTCGTGTCGCAATACACAAACATGACGATCTACGACTCGAATGGCAACGAGGTCTACCCGCAGATTCAAGATACGAACGGCAATTACTTCTCCGCCGATGGGAACGGGAATCTCATCGATACTCAGGGAAACACCCCGATACTCGTCAGCACGTCAGGGAATCAAACCTACTATGATGTCCTCGGCACCGGAGGAACTCGGAATCGATATACGGCGACATGGGGGACCATCTCGTTTAGCACAAGCTTTGGTCAAAGCGGAGTTGCTGAGGCAAGCGGGTCATTTTCTGCGCTCACCCAGCTGCAATTGCCGGATGGAAGTTCTTACACATTCAATTACGATTCATATGGCGAGGTAACAAGTGTCACTTTGCCGACAGGCGGCACGGAGTCTTTTGGGTATAGCACGATCAGCGACGCTTACGGCAACCGGAATCGATGGGTTACATCGCGCGTGAAAGACGGAGGGACTACTGCTATCGCACCGCTCGTGGAGAGTGATTGCTCTGACACTGTACCCTGCCAAGAGGATGTCACGGTTACAGCTCCCGACGGGAATGATCGCGTGTACGAGATCATAATTTCGAGCGGCGATACAGCGAACAATTCTTCGCAGCAGGAAATGTTCTTTCAATTCCAAGGAAGCCAGAGCCAAGACGTCCAGCTCGTCAATAGTTCGACAACATACACATGGCAGCAAACCGCGAGTAGTGATGGAATTCATTTCTATCAGGTTCCGACCCAAATCTCACAAGTCTCCCATTACCCAGTAGGAAAGAACACAGAAACATTGACAGCTCTGCAGTATGGATATCTACCCACAAGTGTGTCCGTATGGGATTACTACACTGGTACTCAGCCGACGAATCCCACGCAGACAACAACTACATCCTATAGCGATGTCGTAAATGGTGCGTTCTTGCCAACGCAAGTGACGGTCACTGACGGTTCAGGTAACCAAGTTTCCCAAACTACATATGGTTACGACGGCAGTTCGCTAACGACCACAAACGGATTACCGAATCACGCTGCTGTATCTGGCAGTCGTGGCAACGTGACCAGCGTCTATCAATGGCTCAACACAACATCTAGCACGATCCAGTCGACCGCCACCTACGACGACGCTGGCACGATGCTGACATCAACGACCCCGCTTGGCACTACAACCTACGGTCACGACTCAAACGATACCTTCGTGACAAGCACAACTCCTCCTACGCCTTCGAGCGGAGTCGTGCTGACAACGAATCAGAGCTTCGATGCGAGCAGCGGAGTGTTGCTATCGACAACTGATCCGAACGGGCAAACGACCTCCTACCAGAACTTCGATGGGTTTGACCGCCCTCAGCAGATTACGTATCCCGATGGTGGAATTGAGACTCTTTCATATACACAGAACCAGATCACCGATATCAAAAAGGTTAACAGCCAAGGCACTCAAGCCGAGACACAGACAAATCTTGATGGGTATGGTCGTACATCATCTGTCGTAACGTTTGATGGTTCGCAGCAGTATCGAGCAGACACCTGTTATGACACAAACGGGCGAATCGCGTTCATCTCATTGCCTTACGTCAACAGCGGCGGCTCCAACGTCTGTTCGAGCTCCGGCGCCGCATATACGTATGACCCGTTAAATCGGCCCACTCAGATCTCCGAACCTGACGGAACTACCACAAAGGTGTATGCGGGCAGTTCGGTCGAGACCACTAATCCGATTGGTGTGGAGCGAGTTGTACAGAACGATGTTTTCGGTCGGCCCACCAGCGTCTGCGAAGTATCCGGAAACCTCCCCGATGGCGAGCAAGCAACGAGCTGCGGAACAGATATTTCGGCGCAGGGATTCGTTACCTCCTATCAATACGATCGAGATCCCAATCCTCCCTACAACCAGAGGACAACGATCACTCAAGGAGCGCAGACCCGCATCTTCGAAACCGACTCGGTTGGGCGTACTGTCTCCACAAGCGAGCCCGAGGTAGGACTCACAACATACAGCTACGCATACAACAGCACTGGTCTAATCGTCACTCGTACAAAACCGCAGGCCAATCAGACAAATGTAGCAACCACGACGACCACTACATACCAGTATGATTCAGTCGGCAGGATTGTGAGTACAAGCTACAGCGACGGCACCGCCGCCAAGACCTATCAGTACGACACGAACGCGGCGTGGCCTTGGTCGAACTTCTCGCCCACAAACCTGAAAGGGCGGATGTACCTGGCCTACAATTCGAGCGCCCCTGCAGCGACGACCTACAGCTACGATCCAATGGGTCGCATCAATGAGATGGCCGAGTGCTTGCCTTCGGGCTGCGGGAATGGCGCTTATGACAAGCACATTTTTTATTCGTATGATTGGACCGGAAACGTGACGTCGGAAGCTGATGATGCGAATGGAACCATCACGTACTCGCGCTCTCCGGCAGGTGAACTCACTTCGATTACCAACCAGACTTACAATCTCACGGGGGGAAGCGGTTCAGCCACATTGATCTCGAACATGCAGAACGGACCGTTCGGTGCGATAACCTGGCAGTATGGCAACGGGCTCTATGGCGCCCGCTACTATGATGGAGCGGGAAGGATCAGTTCGCAGTGGGTGTGCAACGGCTCTACGCAAGTAAATTGCGCAGGCGGAACGAACCAATATGAATTTGCGACCAGTTGGAAAGGGTCATATCTAATCGGAATGACAGATAGCGTGCTCGGCCAACAGGCGAGTTTAACCTATGACCCGCTTGGCAGGTTGAGCGCATACAATGTTACTACCGGCAACCCTGGCAGTTTCAGTTATACCTACGATCGGTATGGCAATCGGATCGAACAAACCGTGACGAGCGGCAGTGGTCCCGCACCCAACGATCAGGTCAACTCATCAACCAACCAAATCAGCGGTTTCGGTTATGATGCTGCCGGGAACATGACCAATGATGGCGTGCATTCTTACACGTACGACGCCGACGGAAACCTTACGGCGGTGGACGGCGGGAGCACGGGTCAATACCTTTACGATGCGTTGAATCAAAAGGTCAGCGCGTACGATTACGGCCAAACGACCGAATATGTGTTTGACTCCTATGGGCGTGTCCTATCGAACTGGTCGTCACAATCCGCTAACGAGAGCCATATCTTTGCAGACAATGATCAGATTGCGTTCCGGAGCAGTGACGGTCACACCTACTTCATCCATAAGGACTGGGTAAACACCGATCGTCTTCACACTGATCCCAGCGGCAATGCGGCTGCGACATGGACCTCTCTTCCCTTCGGGGATGGAGGATCGCGCTCGTATACTAATGGATATGCCACGAACGATTTCGACCGGTTTGGCGACATGGATCTCAACGGGGAGTCAGATACCTATCACGCTCAGTTCCGACAGTATAATGAGACCGCAGGGCGGTGGATGAGCCCCGATCCGTATCAGGGCAGCTACGTTCCGTCCAACCCGCAGAGCTTCAATCGCTACACATACGTTATGAATAGGCCTACAGTTGGTATCGACGCGCTCGGACTTTGTTGGAATAATGGTGCCTATTCCAGTCAGGACAGCGATGGAAACTACACTGAATATGAAGATCCGGGCGATGATAGTCCTTGCTATTTGCCTGATCTCCCATCTGGTCTTGAAGGAGGAGGGGGTGGTGGTGATACCGGCACAAATAACACCGCAAATGCCCCAAATAATCCAAACCCGCTCCCTTGCAACGCTGGCTTTATAAAAGCATCAAATGCGGCGTGGATTAGAGCGGGCGATGGTCTCTCTAATACAGAGGCCGGTTTCTGGGTTACTGGTGATCCTAGCTCTCCTACATTTACGGCATTGCCTTTTACAAACCAGAGCATGACGATCACGAATCTAAAGATTCCTCAAAATGCCTTGGCTCTGGTGCATACACACCCTAATGCTGGAATGCCCCAGCCATCACCTGGAGACATCACGAATTCGAACAACTCCGGTTTGCCGTTTTATGTTCTCAGCAGCCAAGGTCTTTGGCTGCATAACCCAGGTATGCCAACCTCAACGGTGGTACGCCCGGGCACAAGTTGGCAGAAGCCTTGTTAAGCAGGAGCAGATCATGAAACAGGGGTTACGTTTGATTGGAATGTGCTTGCTGTTGTTCTCTTTCGCTCATGCGCGGGGGCAGGTCTCACAGGCATTTGCGGACACAAGACTATACGATGCGGTACTGGACATTTTGTTTCAGCATGAGACGGTTCGCGGGGTTCCTGAAGTTCAGCTCCGTTACACCTATTGTGACGTTGGTGAGATGCAGATCGTCATTCACAAACTGGCCGACTCTCGTTTTCGGCTTGACATTTGGTATGTTCCATCGAGCAGTCCGAATGTTTGGAAACAGCTGGCCGAGATCGCTCAGTCAAGACCAACATTGAATGCCGAAACTGCCGCTAAACTGATAAAGATCAGTCATGAGACATTAGACACTCGTGCCTCACCGGATTTGACCAACCTTCTCGGTGAGGCGGACCGCCTCTCGATTCCCGTCTTAAATCAAAACGCAATAGTGTTAGACGGTATGGCATATGGCATTGCTGTTCGGTCGGTTTCGGAAAATTTAAATCTAACCCTGCAGGGACCGCAGCGCGCCGACGAATCGAATAGCCAATTGATTCACTGGATGGGACAAATCAGATCTATTGCTCAAAGGGAACTAAGCAAGCACTGAGGCATGGTGTCAATTTATTGCCCCAAATAACGGTGAGCCTCCATCGACCTGTTTAGCTGCCAATATTGCGGCTGTGAATCCGGTGTCAAACCTCAACGTGAATATGAACAACGTTGTGGGACAGCCATTCATTTACAACGGCGGATTGGATGTGAACTTCTCTGTTCCTGGCGCTTCGCCGTCGCAGTTGCCTGCTGGACGCTATCCATCTTCGCTTCTGGATCGTATTTTGGGAATCGGCCATAGCTTGCATGTTCCAGGTCCCGGAGGCCCCGATCCTTCAACTTATGGGGTGGATAGCAATGGGAACTTTACCTTTACAACTCACATCGATTCAGCTTATTCGACATGGCATACACCCATCGGCGCTCTAATCCATTTCTTCACAGATGTGAGAGACAAAGGCGCTCATCGGGGGCCATGCTAATGAGAGGCCAGCAACGTCAAAAGTGGATGGAGGCAAGCGTGAATCGTGTAGGCATGTGTGCGCTGGCAGGAGTGCTCTTGTTCGGTGCAATGGCGAAGGCGCAGAATGCGGGAATGCAGAAGACGTTGGACATCACGGTGCAGGTTCTCGATGGGCGGAACGAAAAGCCGATGGCGGACCAGCATGTTCTGGTATTTACCGGCCTGTCCGCTGATGCGGTCAAGACTCATGCTCAGCACACCGGCGTGACGACCGACACGAGCGGGATAGGGACGCTGACGATCTACCCGACGGAGACACAGTGGCTCCAGGTCTTCACGGACGGTCGCGTGCCTTGCTTCCCCAACCCTAATCAAGCCAGCTTCAGCGTCAGCGAGATCATGGCCAAAGGACTGGTCACGCCGAACGACTGTAGCGCCCAAGTCCAGCAGCCTAGCCCCGGTCACTTCGTGATCTATGCCCGCCCTGCTCACTTCATGGAGAAGATGAAGCAGTAGTCGTTCTGAGAATCCTAGCCAGCGGGCCGTCCTTCGGGGCGGCCTTGCTGCGTGTGGCAGAGATGCCATGCTTCGCATGGGGATGAGGGTCGACACGTCACCCCCAACCGGGATAGTGCCGGTAAACCGGCCCTTTGGTTCCGTTGCCGAATGTCAACGTACTCTGAATCAGCACTTTGCAAATTTCGGGGTGCCGAGAGGGCGATAATGCGTTTACGTGAGTAAACGCGCATAGAAGCCCACACCTGCGGCGCGTAAACACGCTGAAAGCAAAGGGTTCCAGCAATCCCGCCGTTCGGCGAGTGAATCTCAACATTGCAGGTTGTTTTTCGAAGCGGGCTCCCATGAGTGCTCCCCGTATCCCGGCTCCGTTGCCGTCTCCGGCCTCAACGAAGGACGAAGCCCGTTCGGTTCTCCGTGCCAAAACCATCGCAACCAGGGTCACGCCGGAAGAGCTGGCGGAGGTCGAAACCGCCGCTGAAGCCGCCGGAAAAACCTTAGCCGAATGGCTGCGCGAGCTGGCGCTGAAAGCTGCGCGGGAACGTCCGGCAGACCCCACGGAACTCCTGCTCGCGGAGGTCTCGGCGCTGCGATACATGTTCCTGAATCTCTTTCATGCGACGGCCCAGGCGAACGCCGAGGGGAAGTATCTGCTGCCCGATTCCGTGATCAAAATCCGGGACCAGGCCAACGCACGGAAGCTGGCCGACGCCCGCAAATTGCTCGCCGAGTTTCTGTCTCAGGAGGGACCGGACGGGGGCAAGCAGTGAGCCGCCCCATGCGTTTTCCCAACCGCTCCGGGCGCTTGTTCTGGTTTCTTTTCTGGCTTGCAGTTGGCCCGTTGCTGCTCATCTTCCCAGCATCGGCATGGCTCTACTGGACACTGGAACCGCTGCAAAAGGTTTACCTGACGACCTATGTAGCCAGTTCCGTTGCGGCCGGGTTTTCGCACAGCGAAATGACCTTCCGCTGGGTGATGAAGACCGCTCCCGGAAGGAAGCCGGTACCTGCTTCAGCCGACGATGTAGTCACCGGGCCGGACCGGAAACTGCCCGTCCATCTTTCTCCCAAAGCCATCGTCAACGGATGGCGCGGAGTGGCTTACAGCGCGCCGGAGAAGGTGTCCGCAGACAGTCTTGCAAAGGGATTGCAGGACTACGTTTATGACGGGGTGAGCGTGTGGTGGCTGTTTGGCCGGCCCCTGCTCAACAGTCTTGCCGTGCTGATGCTGCTCTATGTCCTCCGAGTCTGGATGAAGGAGCGTTTTAACCGAAATCGAGCGCAGGAGGAACGACACGGACGCCGGACCAAAGGCCCGGAATGGGCATCGGCTTTCCGGTGGAGAGGCGCAAAGACCGAGGGCATCCGGTTCCGTCTGCGCTTCGAGAATCGCCTCTTGCAGTGGGTGCCCTTTGGCCCAAGCTACCGCATCCCGAAGCGCCTTGAAGCCAGTCATATTCTGATGATGGGTGACACTGGCAGTGGGAAGTCGAACGCCATCCGGCAGCTACTTCGGCAGGTGCGGGATCGTGGAGAGACAGCCATTGTCTACGACCCGGCGATGGACTTTGTGAGCGAATTCTACTTGCCCGCGCGCGGGGATTTGATTCTCAATCCGCTCGACCAGCGTTGCCCGTATTGGGGATTAGGCCAGGAGATCGACCGCGACGAAACAGCGGCGACCATTGCCGCCGCGTTCCTGCCGGAGAAGGAATACGAGAAGGAGTTCTTCACGGATGGGCCGCGGCGGATACTGGCGCATTTGCTCAAACGCAAACCGCAGCCGAGGGACATTCTCAAGATGATGGCCGACCCGTCATGGATCGAGGCGGCGGTGAAAGGAACGCCGCTGGCCGCGTTGCTCGATCCGGGAGCGCCCGCGCAGCGGGCGGGTGTCCTGGCGAGCTTGAATATGGTTGCCGACAGCTTAGAACTGTTGCCGGAATGGGAGCATACGAGGCCGACCTTTGCGACAACGGAGTGGTACACCAGCCGGAACCGGTGGGTGTTTCTCACTTCGACTCCTGCCTATCGCGCGAAGATTTTGCCGCTGCATTCCGTGTGGCTCGATCTATTCATCCTCCGCATGATGGGCTACTGCGCAGACCATAAGGCGAAACCGGTCTGGTTTGTGCTGGACGAACTGGCGAGCCTCAACAGGCTGCCGCAGCTCCACACCGCTGTCACGGAAAATCGCAAGTACGGCAATCCTGTTGTGGTGGGATTTCAGGGCCGCAGCCAGCTTGAGAAACGCTACGGCCAGGACGCCGAGGCAATGCTTTCTCAGCCCGCAACCAAGCTGTTTTTCAAGACCACCGAGCCGCGCGCCGCCAAGTGGATCTCCGAGGCCATCGGTGAAATTGAGGTGGAACGCTTGAAAGAGTCGCGCAGCATGGGACTGCTACGCAGTAAGAAATCGTATGCGATGGAGATTGCGACTAAGCCGCTGGTCATGGCCTCGGAAATCTCCGGTCTGGAGCCGCTGCACGGCTTCATCAAGCAGGAGAATCGCGTTGTGCCGGTTCACTTCCAGTTCGCAAGGAAGCGCGGTGGGCAGCCGGAGTTCATCGAGCGCAAACTCCCGGAGACTGCGCCCAGGCTGTCACCACCAGCGCCGATAGCTCGCACGGAGCAAACTAATACGCCCGCAGTGACCCAGGCTGCGCTCTCATTTTGCGATATGCCCGCCGACGAGCCTACGGACAATCCCAAAGAGGCATTTGTGTGGGACGAGTCCAAGGGAATTGAATGAAGCGGGGCGCTTCTCGGGTATCGAAGCACCACCTGAGTTAAGCGAGAGCTTTCAAGGCCGCCCGAATTTCTTTCTTCTCCTGCTTTTCATAGTTGAAGTAGTTCGTCAATGTCGTAAAGGCAAGTTTGTGAAATGCCCTGCACTGATCGCAGCTGCAAACCGGAGCCTTGAGATAGCGTTTGACAGTGCCGGTATATCTCAACTCTCGGATATACCCGCCATACATGCCCGGACCATAAGGGTTAAGAAGGCTACCCCACCATAGAAATTGTTCGTGACTCTTTCTATGGTTCTCAAACTCATCTTCGGTCATCGCTTCGTACTTCTTCAAGTATTCATCTAATGCCTGCCTTACCGCCGCAGACTGTTGCCGTCGTATTAGGCCACCATCGTAGTCGAGAACGTCTCCATTCGGCCGCGTCCACAAGACAACATTGCCGCCGGAAGAATATGGCAAATTGAACGTCTCTGCTGTCGCCTGGAGCATCCGCGTGCCAACAGATCCGAACGGGGCGCAGTTCCATTCGAGGGCTTTCTCTTTCAACTCAACGTTGAGGGAGTATCGCGCTTTGATACGGGGATATTGTTCTGCCGTAATCTGGCTCAAAAAATCTTTGCGGATTAGCCAATCGAGCACCTTCTGCGATTGCGCCGCGGAGAGCCCCGTCGTTTCCCTAGAAACAATCTTTGAAAGGTCACTCGCTTGATGATTCGGATGTTTCGCTATCAGGTGCGTGACCAAACGAAGTACGGGATTCGTTGCAATTATTTCTGCCAAAACCTCTTGTTCTGGATTCATCTGCATTTACCTGTGCTGCTGGTCTCACGGCGCATCCGGAGATTCCGTCAATTCTAACGGCTCGCGACGGACTTCATTTCTACAATGCGGTTGTAACGAGGAAGAGACTAGAATTTCCCTGTGCTGACGATCTCCAAGCCGCTGTCAGCTTCTCAGGTGCGGACGTACCATGAGCGGGAGTTTGCGTCGGAGCGGCAGAACTATTGGAGCCGCGACCAGCACGGACATAGCGAATGGCAAGGCAAGCTAGCCGAGCAGTGGGATTTATCGGGTCCAGTTGGCAGTGACCACTTTGCACGGCTGACCGAAGGCCAGCACCCGCATACGGAAGCGCAGCTCGTTCGGCATCAAGTTTCCAGGACCTATGAGGGCAAGTTCGGCAAGGAAGTAACCAGCGTGGAGCACCGCGCTGGCTGGGATGCTACGTTCTCCGCGCCCAAGTCAGTCTCACTGACCGCCCTAGTCGGCGGCGATGAGCGTGTAAGAGAGGCGCATCGAGAGAGCGTGCGCGTGGCGCTCGACGAGTTGGAGAAGTACACGCAGGCCCGCATTGGCAACGTCCATGCGCCGGAGACAACCGGCAAATTCGTCGCAGCCACGTTTGAGCACGACACTGCGCGGCCTGTAGATGGGTACGCCGCGCCGCAGCTCCACACCCATGCTGTGATCTTCAACGTCACCGGACGCGCCAATGGACAAACACGCGCCTTACAGCCGCAGGAGCTATTCGCTTCGCAACGCTATGCGACGAGCGTGTACCGTTCCGAGTTGGCGGTGCGGTTGAAGGGACTGGGTTACGAGCTGGAGCGCGGCAAGCATGGGCAGCCGGAGATCAAGGGTTATACGAAAGAGTATCTGGAGGCCAGCAGCCCGCGCCGGGAGCAGATCAAAGACCATCTTCGCGAGATGGGAATTGACGGGGCTGGGGCCGCGCAGCTTGCCGCGCACAGAACGCGGGACAGTAAGGAGCTGCTATCGCCCGGAGAGGTATTGGAGCGACACCGCGAGCTGGCCGCGCAGTATGGATATCAGGCTGACAAAGTTGTGGCCGAGGCGAGGGCGCATGAACAGCGCCACGTATACGAACCGGACCGCATCGCGCAGCAAGCGGTGACTTATGCCCGCGATCATCTCTTTGAGCGTTCCGCGGTTCTGGATCGGCGCGAGCTTCTGGAAGCCGCGCTCAATCGTGGCATGGGGGAAACAACCTATGCCCAGATCCGGCAGGAGTTCGCGCAGAGGGCTGCGCGAGGCGAGTTCCGCACGGTTAATCATGCGGGAACAGGCCAGCAGTACACCACCGCCGCAATGCTGCGCATGGAACGCGAGGTCGTCACGCGAATGCAGGAAGGCAATCAGCGTGGGATGAGTGACCCGATGCTGGTTTCTCCCCAAGTGCGGATTGCGACGGGAGACCGGCACCCGGAGCTGAATAGCTCGCAGCGCCAAGCCGTTGACCAGGTGTTTCTCTCCCGCGAAAAGATGGTGGGGTTAGATGGTGTCGCCGGGGCTGGCAAGACCACGGCGCTGGCCGTCATCCGTGAAGGCGCGGAGGCACAGGGGTATAAGGTTGAAGGTTTCGCGCCCACGTCTCGCGCGGCGCAAAAGCTGGCCGATGCGGGCATGGAAACATCGACGCTGCAAAAGCATCTTGCGCGTGGAGAAAAGCCCGATGCTGGCGAGCGCCGCCTGTATGTGCTCGATGAGTCCTCGCTTGCATCCACCAGGCAGATGCACGAGTTCTTGAATCGCCTGCATCCGAACGACCGCGTGTTGCTGGTAGGCGACCGGAGACAGCACGAGGCGGTCGAGGCCGGGCGTCCTTTCGCACAACTTCAGGACGCGGGCATGAAGACAGTCAAACTTGAAGAGATCGTCCGCCAGAAAAACCCGGAGCTGAAACAGGTGGTCGAGCAGCTTGCGCGTGGCGAGGTACGCGAAGCCGTGCAGGGCTTGGAGCAGCAAGGCCGCGTCCATGAGATTGCAGGGCATGAGGAACGCATCGCCACCATAGCGAAGGAATATGCGAAATCGCCGGAGGGTACGCTGGTTGTCTCGCCCGACAACCGCTCTCGCGTGGAGATCAATCTGGCAATTCGTTCCGAGATGCAGGAGCGCGGTTTAGTCAGTAAAGAAGAACATCCCATTGCGGCGCTTGTGCCGCGCCAGGACCTCACCGGGCCGGAGCGTACATGGGCCGCGCGGTACGAGTTCAACGACGTAGTACGCTATGCCCGCGCATCGAAAGAGACGGGCATGGAGCGCGGCGAATACGCGCGAGTCAAGAGTGTTGATGCGGAGAAGAACCTGTTAACGGTAGTGCGGGCCGATGGCTCGGAGCTGACCTACGATCCTCGCAGGCAGCAGGGCGTCTCTGTTTACCGCGAGGAACCGCGCAGCTTCGCCGTGGGCGACCGCATACAATTCACCGCGCCAGCCAATGACTTGAAGGTTGCCAACCGCGAACTAGGGACGGTGGAAGCCATCGGCCAGGATGGGCAGCTGCGCTTGAAGATGGACGGAGGCCGCGACGTGCAGCTTGATCCGCGCGAGCATCCGCATCTCGATCACGGCTACGCGTTGACGAGCCATTCCAGCCAGGGACAAACCGCCGAGCGGGTATTGATTCACGTTGATACCGAGCTGGCCGCGAAAGACCTGCTCAACAGCCGCATGGCTTACGTTGCCGTCTCACGCGGAGCCGAAGACGCGCATCTCTACACCAACGACCTCGCGAAGCTGCCGGAGGCATTAGGGCATGACGTGTCCCACGAGAGCGCCCACACACCGACGATCAAGCTGGAGCAAGCCATCGCGCCGACGCAGCCGGAAATTGCGCCGGTCATCGAACACGGCATGGGTATCGGTATGGGGCATAGTCTCTAACCTACCTGCCCCGGATAGTGGGAGCGTAGCCCAACCTGGCCGTGTGTCAAGGCCGCAGCCGCTACGCGGTGTCTTCGGCAGCCTTGACACGCGGATGACGGTTGGGCAAACAGCCAGGTTATTCCGGGCCAGGTTGGGTAAACTAACACAAACGCTCTTTATGGTCTAATAGAGATATCGGCGGGTTGGCGGAACTGGCAGACGCAGGGGTCTCAAAAACCCCCGAGAGCAATCTCATATCGGTTCGATTCCGATACCCGCCACCATCATCGTCATCCCCCAAAACACAGCACAAATTCGCAGAAATGATTTCTCTGGCCGAGGCGAGATTATTGTTGAAAATGGTTGAAATTTACACATTTTCTTACACATTATTCCGTTTACATCTCCTAACCGCATAAAAAAAACTAACTTATCTACAGACGCAGCGGACTCAAAATCCGCCGATCCTTGCGATCGTGGGGGTTCGACCCCCCCTCCCGGCACCAAATTTCATCGACTCCCGCACGTCATCTAGAAAGCTTCGGGGACGCGGTCCACGCTGGCTAGACTAACGTCCCGGCCCTGCGCGAAGCCATAGATGACTACGGCGACATAAGCGATCGCAACCACGATGTATCCGCGCGCATAGCTGTTGGTGGCGTGTGCAATGGCACCGAGCAACAGCGGAATTGCTGCTCCGCCCACAATCGACATCACGATCAGCGCGCCGCCAAGCTTTGTGTTTGGTCCCAGCCCTTTGACGCCCAGCGCGAAGATGGTCGGAAACATGATCGACATGAAGAAGCTGGTCACCATGATCGCGACCGCTCCGGCGAAGCCCGGATGTACCACGCCAAACCCAATCAACACGATGTTTGCGATGGCATAGACGGCCATCATCCGCGAAGGACGAAACCATCGCATGAGACCCGTTGAGACGAAGCGCCCGACAGCGATGAGAACCAAGTTTCCGGTAAGGAACAATCCTGCGTGGCGCTCGGTGATGGTCGTGTATTGCTTCACGTACGGGATGAACGCAGACCAGGTCGTCACCTGTGCGCCGACGTAGAAAAACTGGGCGAGCACAGCGAACCAGAGGTGAGGGTAATGCAGCAGTTCCCGGATGTGGCCGGGATCTTGGCTGTCCGCGGAAGCCGTCGCAATGGCGGGGAACTTTGTGATCCCGATGAGCAGCGCCCAGAATAAAACAACGCAGCCGAGCGCGACGTATGTTGGCACGACGCGCATGATCTCGGTGTGCAGATAAGCGGCGTACGTACCGGCTGCTTTCATCTGCGCGACCTTCAACGGTGGAAGCTCGACGCCGGAGAAGATGAAATAGGTTCCGACGAGCACGCCGGCGATGGTGCCGGGAGGGTTGAACGCCTGCGCGAAGTTCAGGCGCCGTTCCGAGGTCTCTGCAGGACCGAACTGCGCGATGAACGGATTGGCGGCAGTCTCCAGCGTTGCCGACCCGCAACCCACGACGAACAGCGCCAGTAGAAATGGAGCGTAGTGACCGACGACGGCGGCGGGCCAGAAGAGCAACGTGCCGGTGCCGAAGACGCACAGGCCAGTGAGAATGCCGGCTTTGTATCCCCAGCGGCGCATCAGAAAAGCGGCAGGCAGGGCCATGCAGAAGTAGCCTGTGAACACCGCTGACTGCACCATCTGGGCCTGCAGCTGCGACAGGTTGAAGCCCTTGCGGAACTGCTGCACGAGGATGTCCGTCAGGTTGTTGGACATTCCCCAGATGAAGAACAGCACCACGACAAGAACGAAGGCGAGCATCTGGCCATGCGGGAAGACAGACGCGTGTTCGCCGCCGTTCGATCTCGTTTCAACGGTTTGCGGATTGGATTGAGTGACTTGCACGGTATCCCGGGAATGCTAGCTGATTTTCACCATGATCTTCGCGAAACTGGAAGGATCTTCGCTCCAGCGGCGCAGCATGTCGGGCGCCTCTTCGATCGGCACGATCGCGGAGATCGACTGCTGAACGGGGAAGCGTTTGGCCTCGAGCATGCGAATGACCTCGAGGAAGTCTTCCGGCAGCGCGTTTCGTGAGCCAAGAATCTGAAGCTCCTTTTGCACGAACAGCCGGGTTTCGTAGCAGACCGGCTCCTTCGCGTAGCCGATATAGACGACCCGCCCGCTGAACGCGACCTCTTCAACGGCGGCGCGGAATGTCTGCGGCAGACCGATGGCTTCAATGACGCATGACGGGCCTTCGCCGGATGTGAGCCTGCTGAGTCGTTCGTGCAGATCCTCGCGGCTGCTGTGAATAACATCGGTCGCGCCGGCAGCGCGTGCAAGCTCAAGCTTTTTGTCGTCCACGTCGATTGCGATGACGCGCGCGCCGCGAAACGCTGCACCGGCGACGGCACCGAGTCCGACGCCTCCGCAGCCGAAGATTGCCACCGTGTCATCCCCGCCGACTTCGCCGCGCGCCGAAGCGTGAACGCCAACGGTCAACGGCTCGACCAGGCAAAGCTCTTCGAGGCTAAGATTGCCGCTGTAGAGCTTATCCGAAGCGTAGGTCATGCGCTCCGTCGCCGCACCATCGCGTTGCACGCCAAGGGTCTGATTGAACTGGCAGGCATTGACGCGGCCGCGGCGGCAGCTCGGGCACTTGCCACAAGCGGTGTAGGGCGAAAGCGTTACGTTTCGCGCAGCGGTTGCCGATTCGTCCGGTGGCCCGCCAATCACTGTCGCTGCGACCTCATGCCCGAGAATGCGCGGGTAGGTGACCATTGGATTTTTGCCGCGGAAGGTGTTGAGGTCGGTGCCGCAGAGGCCGATGCGGCGCACCTGCAGGAGGGATTCGCCTTGTGCGGCTCCTGGCGGCTCCGGAATCTCGATGACGCGCGCGCGACCTGGCGCATCTACTACGACGGCTTTCATTCGGCTCCTCGACAACTAAGCGGAGTCAAGGTGGTAGGCCCGCCTGGCGCATCCGCTGAAGATCGATCGTCGTTCGTCCTCGCTGAAGTCTGCAAAGTAATTGCGGAGAAGGTCCCACCACGCTTTGTAGGAGGCTCCGGCAAGACAGACTGGCCAGTCCGATCCGGCCATCAAACGCTCCGGTTCAAATGCTGATACGACTGTATCAAGATACGGAAACAGCTGTTCGGCTGTCCATGCCTTGGGGTCCGCCTCGGTGACCATTCCGGAGATCTTGCAGCAGACGTTTGGGCGTCGCGCGAGTTCGGTGATCTGCTGCTTCCACGGCTCTAATTCGTGGGCAGCGATGCGTGGCTTTGCAATGTGGTCGAGCACGAACTGCTGCTGGGGATGGCGGTCGACAAAGCGTGCGGCCTCGTGCAGCTGTCGCTCGTAGATGAGGATGTCATAGGCGAGGCCGACGCCATGCAGCGCGCCGATCCCTCGATTGAACGCCGGATAGTCCAGAAATCCGGGAGGCTCGGCTTGTACGACATGCCGGAGGCCGACGAGACCGGGCCGTTGCGCGAGCTGTTCGAGCCGGTCGGTAAAGTCGACGGCGGCGATGTCGGCCCAGCCGACAACGCCCGAGATCTCTGGTGTATCCGATGCGAGTGAGAGAAGCCACTGGGTCTCCTCTTCGCTCTGGCGTGCCTGGACGACAACTGTCGCGCTTACATGCGCGCTTGCCAGCTCGCCCTTCAGATCCGGCACGAGAAAGTCGCGGCGAAGATCGATCAGCGGTCCGTCGATCCAACCATATTCAGCGGCGGAGTATCGCCACAGATGATGATGCCCGTCGATCGTATGGATTGAGTTCGCTTCTGCTGGCATAAGGTTCTTGAGATTTGACTGCTCAAATCTAAGATACGTGTTTTGCCAGTCAATCCATTCGCGGGGGCTGCTAGGAACGGACTGTTGCCGGGCTCTTCGCCTTAGTGGGGAGTCTGGAGCTGTGTCCAGCCGGCGGCCGGCGCGTCATGTGAGTTGACGACCTGGCCGACTCCGTTCTCCCAATAGTTGTCCTGGGTCCCGGTCCAAACCTTCCTGGTTTCGCCGGTGAGTGGGTTTGTGGTGGGAGTGACGCCGTTGAGGATATCGCTGAAACCCTCTTGCTGTTTGGCAAAGGCCGCCTGGTGAGCCTCGAAGGCGTTCACCTGGTTCTGCATAGCGCGCATTTTGGCTTCGAATTGCTGCTGCTGCTGTTGGAGCGCCACCATGCGGCCCTGCTGGCGCTGGCGCTGATACTGCAATCCTTCCGCATCCATCTGTTGTTGATACTGGATCCACTGAGGACTGAGGTGGAATGACTCCGCGGAGTGCGCGAGCAACGAGCGGGCTTCGTCAAGCTTGTCTGGCGGCGCGGAGAAGCTGACGATTGACGAAGCCTGCCATATGGAGCCGGTGAGCACCGTCTTCGTGTACGCGAAGGCGATGAGGGGACCGTTCGCGCCCTGGCAGCGATAAGCGATCTGGCCGCTGGAGGATTGCGACGCATTTGCCGGTACGGGGACGGCATCGGGGATCGAAATGGCCGGGAAGGATGTATCCGACCGCGGGTCGTGACAGACTTCGCTGAAGCGTGACGGAGCGTAGAGGACGGCATACTCGGGGCCGGTGCGATAGCGTGCGACGACCATGTGGGCCTGCGCACCGAGATCGTAGACCTCACCTTCGCGCGTATGGTACGGAGGCGTCGGGAGAACGTAGATGGGGATCGAGACGTCTCCGAGCCGGATGTTGATCTTGCCATCCGGAGAGCGCATGTCGACCATGACACGCTCGTCGGAGTACCCGAACCGGAAGAGGCCGCCTTTGACGGTCCATCCGCGCGGCACGTCCACGGTGAAGGCGTGTTCGTTGGGGTCGGCGAACTGTGTCCATTGCGGAGCGGGCGCTTCGGGGCTGCTCACCGCGGCGCTGGCGGTGCCGGAGACCGGAGCATGGCAGGCAAGGCAGGCGAGGAGCCCGAGGGATGCGAGCCCGAGTTTCGCTGGGGCGAATGGGCTGGGATTTGGAAGCATGGACGCACCCTCCTGCCGGATGTGGTTTTGTCCCGAGGAGCCCGTCGTTCCTCGTGTGTTTTAGGTTCTTGAGTCTACTCCTGATGTCAATCCGGAGGCGAGATGAGTTGTGAGGCTGCGGACATGCAGCAGGATGGCTCCGCAGACCAGGCCAAAGCTGCAGTCGATAAGGCGCCAATATAACGGGATGCCACGGATGGGCCCGGCGATCAGGGCGAGAAAGAAAACGCCCACGGATGCAATGAGTCCCCATGTGATGATCCACCTGTTGCGGACGGGATCAAGCCATGGGCCGACGAAGAGGATGGCAATGACGATGTGGGCGAAAGCGAGTCAGTCGGTGCCGTAGGCGAGGAAGGGATAGCGGGCGTTGGTGTCGGCGAGAGCGTCGCCGACGCGGAGAAACCATGCGTCGAGGGCTGGTGCGTGGCCGGCGAGGCCGAGATGGGCAGAGATTCCGATGACTAGGTCGAGCTCGTGCTGGAGCGGGAAGGCCGTGACGCCGCTGGCGAAGAGTCCAAGAATGACGAACGCAAGCCAGATACGGATGGAGCGCCGGAGGAGGCAGGCGGCTTCGGGTGAAGTGGAAGATGCAGACATATTGTGTTTGACCAGATATACGCTATGCTGCGGCTCATGATTTGCAAGGTGATGCCCCTAATTGTCGCCGCCGTGGTGGCTGCGAGTTGTGGAGCGCCCCTTCTTCGAGCCCAAAAGCACCGGCCGCTAACCGTGGAGAGTGCGATGGTCGACAAAGAAGGGCGCGTTCATCTTCGCTGGAGCGGAGTGGCCGAGCAAGTTGTACCGCGCGACAAGGACGGCTATTGTGAGGCAAGCGCCGATGAGACGCCTCATTGCGAGGATGTGGGCGCAAACCAGCTGCAGATTTCAGGTGATCGGCTCAGCGTCGGCTGGGTTGCTGAATACAACGCTTGCTGCCAGAGCTATCCGCTGCCGCTTGTGCTGCTGATCGCGCGCAATGGGCGGGTGGTTCAACGCATTCAACCTGGACGGCCGGTGTTCGACTGGAGATTCGAGCAGGGAGATCGGTTGGTGGCGCTTTTCAGCGATACGTCTCACGGCGACTACGCGCCGGTGTGCGAGCTGTACGACGCGCGAACCGGGAAGCAACTTGCAAGTTGGGACGGCCCCAAGAGCAGCGAAGCCCCGCGATGGGCGGAGCCGCTGGAGAACAACTTTCAATGACTCGGGGCAATGTCGCCGTATGTAGACGGCTTTATAGTTCGAGGCGGGAGTCGTCGATGGCGAGACGGACGTTGCCGTCGGATTTCTGGAGGCGGCGGACGGCTTCCATCTTGTCGACGTTGGCCTTCAGCATGACGACCGCGATAGGGATGGATTTGCCGGCGGCCTTGATGGTGCGGATCGCGGTTTCGCGGTCGATGTTGCAGAGCTTCATGAGGACGCCGATGCCGCGCTCGACAAGCTTGGCGTTCTTCATGTGTACGTTCACCATCAGGTTGTCGTAGACGTAGCCGAGCCGCGTCATGGCGCCGGTGGTGACCATGTTAAGGATCATCTTCTGCGCGGTGGAGGCCTTCATGCGCGTGGAGCCCGAGATGACCTCGGGGCCGACCTCGGCGCAGATGGTGATATCGGCGACCTGGGAGAGCTCGGAGTTGGGGTTGCAGGTGACGGCGGCGGTTTTGGCGCCCCGGGCTCGGGCGTAATCGACGGCGCCGACGACGTAGGGCGTGCGGCCCGAGGCCGAGATGCCAATGACGATGTCTTTGCGCGTGGGCCGACGGCGGGCGATGTCACGCTGCCCGAGCTCGGGCGAATCTTCGTTGACGTCGGACGCGGAGGCGAGAGCTTTAGGACCGCCGGCCATGATGTACTGCACCTGCTGCGGAGCGGTCGAGAAGGTGGGAGGGCATTCGGAGGCGTCCAGGGCGGCGATGCGGCCGGAGGAGCCGGCGCCGACGTAGATCAGGCGACCGCCGTCGCGCAGGGAGCGGGCGACGACGTCGATGACCATGGCGATCTCGGGCAGCGCCTTCTTGACGGCTGCGGCGACCTTGGCGTCTTCGTGAGAGATGATGCGGGCGATCTCGATGGCGGACTTGGTGTCGAGTCCTGCAGATGCCTCGTTGGGGAGCTCAGTGGTGAGGCTTTGGAGATCGCTCAGGGGGTAAGGCATCGACTTCTCAGTGGAAGTCGGGGACGGCATGGTGAGTGTGGCCATAGGATTCCGTTACTCCTCATTCTAAATCAAACCAAACCGGGGGAACGCAAAGTCTTTGGACGGGGAAAGACCGCACAGGATGTACTCTGCTCGGGAGATGTAAGACAGGAGGCGAAGAGGATGCAGCGGAGGTTGATTGGGCTGGCGGCTGTAGTTGCAATGGTTTTTGCCGGAGTTGCCGGGGCTCGCGCGCAGCACAGCACGGACGACGGGCTGTACGTGCAGCTTGGCGAGATGATCAAGCAACACCAGGGCAAGGTGGCTCTGTATGCCAGGCAACTCAACTCCAGCCATGAGATCGCCATCAACGCCGATGAGCCGGTACAGACGGCCAGCGTGATCAAGCTGGCGATCCTTTACAACGCGATGGTGGACATCCGCGAGGGCAAGGCGAGCTGGGACGAGAAGCTGACCCTTAAACCGGGCGAGCCGGTGGGCGGGTCGGGGATGCTGCACTTCTTCGATACGCCGCTGACCGTCACCCTGAAGGACGTGCTTACGATGATGGTCATTGTGAGCGACAACACGGCGACCAACATGGCGATCGACCGCTTCGGTGTGGAGGCGGTGAATGCCCGGGTCGAATCGCTGGGCCTTAAGAACACTCACCTGTACAAGAAGGTGATGAAGCCGGCGACGGGGCCGCTGCCAGCCGATTATGCGAAGTTCGGACTGGGTAAGACGACGCCGCGCGAGATGGCGGAGATCATGGAGCAGATCGGCGAATGCCATCTGAGGCGCGCACCAGGCGTGACGACCGGCCTCACCGGCTGGGCGCCGATGGACGACAAAGACAAGGCCGTCTGTGACGTCGCGCTGACGATGCTGAAGGACCAGTTCTACCGCGAGACGATCCCGCGCTATCTGCCGAACGGCGGCGATCAGACGGTGGCCAGCAAGACGGGATCACTGAACGCCGTGCGGAACGACGTGGCACTGGTCGCCGGCAAAACCGGACCCATGGTTATCTCGATCTTCACCTATGACAACCAGGACCAGAGCTGGACGGTGGATAACTCCGCCGAGATGCTGATCGCAAAGATGGCAAAGGCGATCGTCGATTCCTGGTCTCCGGAAGGACTTGATCCCAAAGAGCTGGTGCCCGGCTTGGGCCTGGCGTAGGCGCCAAAGTGAAGCATCGCTCGTCTAAACTAAGGGGTGGCCGGGTGGCATGTCATCGACCGGCCGGAAAGTCATTGAGGAATGCAAGAGGACGTCACTGATCAAGTCAGTGAAAAGGCCGCGGCGCCCGAGGAGGTGCCGCTGCCGAAGCAGTGTGTGCGCGCCGACAGGCATCGCCGGCCGGAGAACGGCTGGCGCTCCTGGACGCGCGACCTCATCATCTCTGCCATGGTGTCCGTCTTCATCATCCTGTTCCTGTACCAGCCTGTGCGCGTCGAAGGCACAAGCATGCTGCCGCAACTCCAGGACCAGGACCGCCTGTTCATCAATAAGTTCGCTTACCACATCGGCGAGATTCATCGTGGGGACGTGGTCGTTTTTCGCTATCCGCGCGACGAGACCAAGAGCTACATCAAGCGCGTGATCGCCCTACCGGGCGACGACCTGCGGATCGACCATGGGACGGTCTTTGTCAACGGTAAGCAGATCAAAGAGCCATATGTGCCGGCCTGGTACAGGGACGACCGATCCCAGCCCGAGATGGTGGTACCGGACGATGAGTACTTTGTGATGGGAGACCATCGGTCCATCTCGAGCGACAGCCGCGACTTCGGCCCGGTCCCGCGCGACCTGATCTATGGCCGCGCGGCGTTTGTCTACTGGCCGGTGGACCAGGCAGGGGTTGTTCATTAGCGAATTTCTCCGGGCACTTCGCTGGCGATAAAGCGTACGAGTGCCGAGTTCTGCGCCGGAAAGAGGGCGCGAAGGGCTCACGTCGGTGTACGCCTTCAGGAGAAGCCGTTAGTCAAGCACAGAGGACGTGACGCGGGTGGGGCTCCTTATGAACCGAACGGGGAGTACCGTGACCTTGGTGTAGGAAATACAACGAAGAGGCACTTGTTGTGGATTTCTCGGCTGGAGTCTCTTCGTGATTTCGCGTAGCAGAATCGGTTGGTTCGTGCTGATGGTGGTTGCCATCATCATCGCGGCTGTGGGAAGCGTGGCTCTTACCTAGTGTGAACGCTTAGAGCGACGCTTTGTTACTGGGCGCAGACCCCTGCGGGCCCCTTGTTGGGGTGCATTCTAGACAGGGAGGCCCGCGTGTATGGATTGGCAATCAGGTGGGATCAGCAGTGACATCGAGGATCGCAGAGGCGATCCTGGCGGCGGCTTTGGATTCGGCGGCGGTGGGATTGGCATCGTAGGCTTCCTTGTCCTGCTGGTGATCAGTCTCGTCACTGGCCACAACTTTCTGGGCGCATTTCTCGGTGGTGGAGCGCCGACGCAGCAGGTCCAGCAGCAGATGCCCGGCGCTCCGGTCGAACAGAGCGCAGCCGAGGACCGCGATGTACACCTGATCTCCTTCACGCTGGACGATGTACAGAAGACGTGGACGCAGATCTTTCAGGAGAAGGGATGGCCTCCGTACCGTCATGCCAAGCTGGTCCTGTTCCGCGGTGCTACGTACTCGGGTTGCGGGACGGCGGAGGCGGCGACGGGGCCGTTCTACTGCCCGGCCGACCAGAAGGTCTACATAGATCTGGATTTCTGGGACGAGCTGAAGAAGTTCGGCGGCAGCACGGCGGACTTCGCGCAGGCCTATGTGATCGCCCATGAGCTCGGCCATCATGTGCAGAATTTGATCGGCACGGAGCAGAAGGTTCAGCAGCTGGATCAGGAGGAGCCTTCGCAGCGGCTGCATCTTTCGGTCGACACGGAGCTGCAAGCGGACTGTTATGCAGGCGTGTGGGCGCACTCGGCGCAGGAGCGCGGGATTGTGCAGCCGGGCGATGTGGATGCAGCGCTGAGCGCGGCGGCGGCGGTCGGTGACGACCATCTGCAGAAGATGGCAGGCAGGGCGGTTAGCCCGGAGACCTGGACGCATGGGTCGTCTGCGCAGAGAGAGTACTGGTTCAAACGCGGGCTTGCGAGTGGGGATCCGAGCGCGTGCAACACGTTCGGCGGCTCGCTGCCCGACTAGAACACCTGGACGGCGCTCAGGCGCGCTTCCGCCAGGGGAATTGGACGGCATAAACCGGAACGGCGGTCGGGCTTGCCTTTGCCGTGGTGAGGAGCTTCCGGCGCAGCAGCCAGCGCACCGCAGATTGCGCCGAGCTGCGGGAGAGGCCCGTGTTCTGTGCGAGCTCGATGTAGCTGATGGCTACCGGCGCTTTGCGGCGAGACTGCTCGCCGGTGAGCCATAGATAGACCAGAAAGGCCGCAGGCTTGCGATCATGCCCGGTGAGATCGCGAAGCAAAGTGTCCAGGATGTAATCGTCGATGGGGATCCGCCGCATTTGCGCTGTACCGATAAAGAGTATAGCGATGAATAGGCAATTGTGTGAGCCGATGTGTGGTCATATCCTTTGCTGCACGGAGGTGATGTGATGATTCGTGGGATCAAGTTTGTGAGCGTGCCTGTGCGGGATCAGGATGCGGCGCTCAGGTTCTGGACGGAGAAGTGCGGTTTCAAGGTGGCGACCGACCAGGTCTTCGGCCCGCAGCGATGGATCGAGTTGCTGATTCCCGGCGCCGAGACGGGGCTGGTTCTGTTTACGATGCCAGGCGATGAGGCGCGTATCGGAACGGCGCAGCCCATGTCCTTGTGGTGCGACGACGTCTTTCAAACGGCGGAGACGATGAAGGAAAAAGGCGTTAAATTTGCGCAGCCGCCGAAGAAAGAGAGCTGGGGGACAAGCGCGATCTTTGAAGATCCGGAGGGGAATAAGTTTGTATTGAGCAGCCGGTGAAGAATGGACGCCGGTTCTATGGGGGGGGGGGTTGACATGATGTCTCTCCTTTGCTACTTTTAGGAGCAAAGGAGCGCTTATGAGAACTGGCTGGAGCGACCGTATCCGGGAACTGGCTGATCGGGAATATGTGAATCCTGCGAGGAAGCAGGGCAGCAATATTCGTATCCGAGTCGGCGACATGCAGAGGAAGCTCAAGGCCCAGGGATTTCCTCCGGGATATACCAACCAAATTCTTACTTCACTGGAATCCGATAAGTTCTGGGCGGATAGAGGTTTGGAAATGGATACGCCGCCGGGTCAACCGCGGCGGCATGAGACGGTTCTAGTGTTCCATTTCAAGGAAAATGTTGAACGGTTTGGCAAGACCGGGACTGATCCCCTGCTGGAACTCGCGGGAATTCTCAAAGGGGCCATTCGAGAGGGTGCGGACGCATTTGTTCGTGAGTTGCGTCGCGACAGGGCAGCTTCACGATGACGCGCGTGTTCTGGGACACCAATCTCTTCATTTATCTTCTACAGTCGCACCCTGAACACGGCAAACGAGTCGAGTATCTAAGGCGACGTTCGCTGGAGCGAGGTGACGAGCTCTGTACCAGCGCGCTGGCCGTTGGAGAGGTACTTGCCGGTGTCTACAGAGACAAAACGGAAGAGGACGCGGCAATTGTATTGAAGGGCATTCAGAGTACGGTTACAGTGTTTCCGTTCACGGCCGATGCGATGGATTTGTTCGGTCGGCTGAGGGCAAAGCACAGGACGTCGGCGGCCGATACCATCCACCTTGCCTGCGCCGCTGCTGCTGGCGTGGATCTCTTTCTCACGAATGATAAGGACCTTGTGAAGCTCCAGGTCCCGGGTATTAAGTTCATTGTGAATTTCAACAGCGATGTGCTTTGACCTATTCGAAAGCGATCCGGTCAGCTTCCGCGGTATCGTTTTCGCGATTAAACCAGCGCTTGATCTTCTCCGCAGTTGCTTTATTTGCCACCGACAGCAGTGCGTCGGGATTCTTTTCAGCCGCTTGCTTCAGGGCCCGGATGCTGCCGAAGTGGGTGAGCAGCCGCTGGCGGGTGGTGGGACCGACGCCGGGAATCTGATCGAGCTCGCTGGTTCGGTCGCGCATCTCGCGTCGCTTGCGGTGATAGGTGATGGCGAAGCGGTGCGACTCGTCGCGGATCTTCTGGATGACGTGCAGTACGGGGCTGCGGCGATCGAGGACGATGGGCTCGTCTTCCTGGCCGTGGACGTAGATGACCTCTTCGCGTTTGGCGATGGAGGCGAGCGACTGCGTGGTCAGTCCGAGCTCTTCGAGCGCGGATGCCGCGGCGTGGAGCTGGCCGAGGCCGCCATCGATGAGGATGAGGCTCGGCAGCGTGGAGTCCTTGCCAGCCGGTGTAGCGCCATTGGCGAATTTGGAATAACGGCGTGAGACGACCTCGCGCATCGAGGCGAAGTCGTCCACGCCGGTGACGGAGTTGACCTTGAACTTGCGGTAATCGGACTTCTTCATCGCGCCCTTTTCCCAGACGACCAAGGAGGCGACGGTCTCGGCGCCTTGAATGTGCGAGATGTCGAAGCACTCGATGCGCGTGGGCGGCTCCGGCAACGTCAAGGCGTCCTGAAGGGCCTCTTGCATGGCCTTGATGCTCGGCTGGAGCACGCGGAAGCGCTGGTCGAAGGACTGCTTGGCGTTCTGGCAGACGAGGTCGACGAGCGAGCGCTTGTCGCCGCGCTGCGGGACGGCGATCTCGATCTTGTGGCCGGAGCGCTCGCGGAGAGCGTCGGCGAGGAGCTGCCGGTCGGGGAAGTCGACCGGCACGTAGATGTGGCGCGGGACATAGGCCTGATCGAGGTATATCTGCTTGAGCAGCGCCGAGAAGAAGGCCGAGGGCGAAAAGGTTGTGGCAGGCGGGTTCTTGCCTTCAGTTTCGATGTTGCCCGTGCCAGTTTCCGGTTTGGGTATGGCGCAGCTGGCGGAGATGACGTCGCTCCTGGGCAAATCGGTTTCGAAGGGTGAGGCGAGAACGGAGTGTTGATCGGACTCTTCGCTGTCAGCGATGACCTCAGGCGCTGGATAGGTGGGGTTGGGCTCAAGATGCGGTTCGTTGACCAGGTCGCTTGCGTCTGCGTTTTCTTCGGCGAGCGACGCAGATGTTTCGTCCTCGAATTCCGGCAGATCCTCCCAGAACATATCGCGACGGTCGACGATCTTGCCGGCACGCATGTGGAAGAGATTGACGGCGAGCATGTCGTTCTCGAAGTGGAAGCCGAAGACGTCGGCGTCGTCGGAGGAGTCAGCGGAAGCGATGCGCTGACGTTCCCCGGCCTGATGCACAGTGACAAGCTGATCGCGGAGCCGCGCGGCAAGCTCAAACTGCATGTTCTCAGCCGCAGCGTCCATGCGTTTGGTGAGGCGCTTCTCGAGCTCGTCGGATTTGCCGTCGAGGAAGAGCTGCACATCCCGGATGACCTGACGATAGTCCTCGATGGAGATGAGGCCATCGACGCAGGGGCCGAGGCAGCGCTTGATGTAGTACTGCAGGCATGGCCGCGGGTGATAGCGGTTGAGGTCGACCTTGCAGGAGGGGATGAGGAAGCTGCGGTGGATGACGTCGACGAGGCGGTGCGCGAGATTGCCCGGGAAATATGGGCCGAAGTACGCTGAGCCATCTTTGCGCAACCGCCGCGTAACGAAAACCTTCGGGTGCCGGTCGGTCAGCGTGAGCTTGATGTAGGGGTAGGTCTTGTCGTCGCGCAGCAGGATGTTGAACCGCGGCTTGCGTTGCTTGATGAGGTTGTTTTCAAGCGCCAGGGCCTCATGCTCGTTCGCAACGGTGATGTATTCGAGGTCCACGGCCTCGCGCATCAGCGAGCCTGTTTTGGCATTGGCCTGTGACGCCGCGAGGAAGTAGCTTCGCACCCGCGCGCGCAGGTTCTTCGCCTTGCCCACATAAATGACCTCTCCCTCGGCGTTCTTGTAGAGGTAACAGCCGGGGCCCGTGGGCAAAGTTCGGATTTTCTGCAGGAGATCCATGGTTAAGGGTGCGGAGCGATACTGCGCAATTCTTAAGTCTAGAGCGGCGTCTGGCTGCTGTCGCGCGTTCTTGCCGATGGAGCCGGAGATTAGACGCTGGTTGAGCGGGACGGATTCGGTCTGCAGGCCGCC
>Ga0335074_10000154_pt1 | contig 109607 bp, 92 predicted proteins | sample Lox_Sample_23_FD_206715 | JGI IMG/M metagenome (GOLD analysis project Ga0335074, IMG submission 206715) | Soil microbial communities from Loxahatchee National Wildlife Refuge, Florida, United States - Lox_Sample_2.3 | ecosystem: Environmental > Terrestrial > Soil > Wetlands | place: USA... | reverse complement strand
AGCTCCTTTGAAACTAGATGGTAGTGATACAGCATTATCATTAACGACGTCAAGACTTTTTCCTTCATTCTCGGATTTTCGATTTAGTTCACAGGTGGGTCGTGCATTCCGCGCACGTGCCGTAAAGCACCAGCTCGTGCCGGCGAACGCGAAACTGACGGCCAGCGAGGTGATCGATTCTCGCGGGACACCCGCTCAGCTCGAACACCCGTGTGCATTGGTCGCAGACAAAATGGTGATGGTGTGCCTTCCCCGACCGCTCGTAGACCGTGACCGCGCCCGGAAAGTCCAGAGCGGAAAGCCAACCTTTCTCCATAAGGCTTTTGATGTTGCGGTAAACGGTGGCGATTCCCAACCCCTTCGCGCTCTTCTGTGCCACCTCAAGAACCTGGAGGGGAGAAAGTGGACGGTCGGCGCGCTCGAAAGCCGCCCGGATGGCTGACCGCTGTTTGGTTCGTCGCTGATCTTTGACAGACATTCAAACTTAATAATACTGTGTTATCGATAATGGATGAAAGCAATTTGCGCGTTGAGACTGAAGGCGCTTCCGGTTTCGAAGCCCCGCAAGAAGTGCGACTCAATCATTGGATCAGCTTGCGTAGACAGATTGCCTGCTCACCAGGCAGACGCTCCTGGCTCTGACTCGACGCTTTTCGCCTGAGCCCAGACACCACGATCGATACGGGTCACCGCAAGGTCGTAGGGTGCAGAAGCTGCCTGAACCGGATTCGAGATACGCATAGCATTTTCGCCATCACTGAGTTGGTGACCTAACGGATTCTCGTTGATTTTGCGGGCCACGTGCTCGTTCGTAAGCAGATAAATCTCTCTCTCAATCGCAAGGTACAGCCCTGAGCCAAGGTGCTCCCCAACATTCGGCTCTATTTCCCCGGAATCGACGCGATGTAGGGGAAAGTATAGTCACGCATTTGGTTGGTAACCTCGAATGCTAACCGGTCAAACTGCTCCCTGGTTGGGCGGACTAGACGATCCATACGATCAATTATGCCATTTCAATCGGCCGCACTGCGCGGCAGTTGGCCAGAAACGAGCTTCGAGGAGATGAGAACGCGCAGAACTTTCCCGACAAGAATCTCGTTTCCGCGAAGCGGACTTGAACCAAGCCGCCCGGCGGCGGACGCTTCGCGTGAGGCAAATAGAGCAGTGGTTTCCCGACCATGGCCGCTGATTTCATCGCGGACGATCAATGGTTTCGGGCCCCACTCCGAGAGTCTGTCGCGCTCGATATCTCGGTTCGAAACCACGTTGAGGTCCCTTATCTTTAGCCATAACGTCATCGGTCCCCTCGAAGTCTGGAGGAGGACAGTCTTCACACGAGGGAGGGGAAGCATAAGCCCGACAAGCCGCGAATTCGCTTCGCAGCTAGGGAAGGTTATGCGGTGCTGTCCTCAGAGAGCATCAAAACCGGAGGTGTGGGCCGAGGTGATCTGGCTCGCAACGCATAGCGGCGAGGGAACGCCGGGGCATAAGATCTCCGACGTTAATCGGGAACAAACGAAGAACAAATCGGGAACAGAACCCCCAAGAACACCCGTGAATTAGCGTGACCTCGATGACCGTAAATCATTGAAAAGCAAAGACGGGCTAATTCTTTATTCGGCTGTGGCACCGAGGGTCGTGGGTTCAAATCCCATCGCTCACCCCAAACCTACCTGAGAAAAACGAGAGTTCGCCCGATCTCTTGAACCGATCTCTTGAATGTCTCGCGCGTCCGCGGCATTCTCCTGTTTTCATGGGATTCTTTGCGCTCCGGCAAGCAGCTGAGCAGCACGGCGTCACCTGGCTCGCATCAAACGCAGACGCTCGCTCGCAAGTGTTACCATCGTATTCGGGAAGCTCATGAAGATCCTACTCGCTGTCGATCATTCCAAATATTCCGAAGCCGCGCTGCACATGCTCATCAAGCAGGTGCGCACGGAGAATACCGAAGTCGCCGTCCTGCACGTGATGGAAGTTTCTCTCGCCGATTTCGAATCGCGGCAGACCTTCGAGGCAATGCGCGCGAACAGGATGCAGCAGGCCATCGCGCTGGTCGAGCGCTTCGCCGAGGAAGTGAAGCAAGCCGGCTTCGCCGCCAAAACCATGGTGGAAGAGGGAGACGCCAAGGAAGCCATCATTTCCTTCGTCGAGCGCTGGAAGCCCGACGTCATTTTCGTCGGTTCGCACGGGCGCCGGCGTTTCCGCCGCCTCGCGCTGGGCGGCGTAGCCGAAGCGATTGCCCGCCACGCGAGCTGCTCCGTGCAAATCGTGCGCGCCCCTGAAGCCCCATAGCGTTCGCCGTTGTTGGTACAGGGGACTGGAACTGGGCGCCGTACTCGGCGCGCCCGTGTAACGCACAGAGTGCTCGACACGTCTGTTAGGCCAGCAAGCGGTTTGCGGCAGTTTCGGGACTCGGCGCGAAATCCAGCGCGCGCCGCCAGGCCGCCACGTTTAAGTTCAGGTTTAAATCGAGGAGAGAACGATGAAGAGAAATTTCATTTTAGCTGCGGCGCTGTGCTTTCTGGTGCTTTCGATGGCCCACGCCGCTTCCGCGCAAGACACCAACGCCAATGTCGCCGGCTCCTGGCAACTCAGCATGCCCGGCCGCGACGGCAACATGATGACCGAGAGTCTCACGCTCACCCAGGACGGCGCCAAGCTTACCGGCACCATCAAAGGCCGTCGCGGCGATGAGCCGGTCACCGGCACCGTCAGCGGCAACAATGTCGACTTCACCGTCGCCATCAGCACCCCCAACGGCAACTTCAACCTCGAATACAAGGGCACCGCCGACGCCGATTCGATGAAGGGCACCATGAGCGTGATGGGCAACACCGTCAACTGGACGGCGAAAAAGGGCGCGGCAGCAGGGGGCTCCGGCAACTAGCGAATTTGGCGCGGCAGCATTCAACCGCCGAGTAAAAGCTGTGATCCCGACAGAGGCCGCCGCTTGGCCGACGCGCGGGTCTTTGCGTCCCGGTGTTCTCTACCGGGAAGGGACTTGCTTTTGACCTAGGTTTGGACGTCGCGCCGGGCCTTCAGCCCGGCACGGGACCCAACGGCGTTCCGACGAAAGTCGGAACGCCATTTTTGTTCATGCGGTGCGGAAAGCGGAGTGGCGGACTCGGATGACGACTGTGGAAATGCATCTCCCGGAACGGTGCTCCGGGGAAACAAAAGGCGTGCTCGGAATACGAAGAAAATGCGAATAAAACCACGCACTAAGGTCGTGGTGGTGCATGAGTACCTTTGCGCGTTTTAGCCGCTGAATTGTGGCGTGGATTGGCGCGAAATGCTGCTTTAGGAGCGGATTATGGCAATCGTGCGAAGCCGGCCGCGGCCAAGTCGCGAACAGAGAAGGACGCGAGCGTGGGAGACGTACCTCGACCTGGCGGACGCGGTGGACTGGATGCGCGAACGTCTACGAATGGCGCTGGACATGTTTGGGCTGTCGATGGAGGAATTTCGGCTGCTGGCGCTGCTCGCACGAAAGGGACCGCTGACGCTGAGAGAGGCGTCGGAGGGGAGGAGACGCGACCGCAAGAACATGTATGAGACGATCCGGCAGGCGGAAGAGTTCGGCTGGGTGAGCTGGGAAGTGAGGAGGGTTGGTCTCGACGAAGTGAAGAAGCGCCACTTCCCGAAGGACCGTCGCGGCGGAAACTCTCGCCCGCCGCAAATGGGAGTGGTGAAGCTGACCAAAGATGGCGAGTTGCTGATTGGAACCGTTCTGCCCAGGCAACAGAAAGTTGCCGAGGCGATGCTGCGTCCGCTGGACGGCCGAGAACGCGTGACGCTGAGCCAGATTTGCCGGAAGCTGCGGCAGGAGGAAATAGTTGGGAAGTTGACCGTGGCGGCTGCGCTGATTCGCGCGGAGCGGGAGGGGGAGTAGGAAGTGGCTAGTGATTCGTGGCGAGTGGCTGGGGGCAAGAGCGAGTGGTTGCCCCGACCGCGACAGCCCCACGCTCACACACTGAGCGTTGGACACCCTGAAAGTCAAAATCAAAACCTGGGCCACCCGCCTGCGAAAGAGCTAGAGGATTCACCAACCGTCGCGCAACGACGATACAAGTAGACTAACGCTCGGTCGCCGTAGAATTCAGCGACTTCACGGTCATAGTGACGTCGGTGTATTGACGCGGCGCGTTGGCCTCGTCGAGGATTCCGGTCGCTAGGACGGTCCTACCTAGAAATTTGCGTGCATTTGCCTCTTCGGAATCAGGAAAGAACAATTGCACTTGTCTGACGTGTCGGAAGGTATTGAGGTTTGCGCTGTTTTTCGCTTCGGCATTCTCGATGGGTTCCACGGTGATTGGATTCTCTAATTTGAGAACCAGTACTTTGTCCCGGAGATCTTTCGCCGGAGTCTTATCGAAGTTCGGTGGGCCGTAGAAAGTGCGTTCGGTGAGAGTGCCCAGCAGGCGAATCCCGGGTGTATCACATCTATAAACCGGCTCGGCGTGGGTGGATTTTCGGCTTGCCTGCCTAGCGATACAGATTTCCGAGCACCCGATAGCCACAATCAACCCGCCGATCGAAACTAGAATTCGTAACGATCTCAAGAGTTCTCCGATCTGCCGCAACTTTACCACTGCGCTGTGACTGTTACCGAATAATTGCCAGACATCGTGTATCCTTCGTATCGCGTGATGCTCCCGCGAGCGTGGAGAATTGGCTAGGCGACAGTGACGAGATCGGTGTATTCGCACTGACGCCGAGCGCATTGTGGATGAATTGTTGGTAAGCCGCAGTATTGTTTTCGTTAGAGAGTGCAAACGCACTTATCGCTGTGCTGACGCTCATGTTTTCGTACTTGGGAATGTGCAAGTTCAAAAGTCCGCGCCTGGGCTACCCGCCCGACGTGCCCGGAGACCACAACAAGACTCCGAACTTCGGTTGATTAGTTCAAAGTAACATCATTAAAAAGTTGTGACTTGGGTTGGCTGCGCCGGAGCTTCCTGACCGTAGACTCGCAGTTGATCGAGTGCATGAGCGGTGAAGGTGAGTACAACGAAATAGGCTTCGCTTCCGTCTCCGCCTCGGATTCTCAACGTAAAATGTCCGTGACCATCCGCCAAGGAAGCGTCGCCCGGTTGAAACAAGGCCGCATATACGGAGAGCGGAACTGGCACGGGGTGCCCGTTGACAGAGAGACTCAATTTTTTTACTACGGTCACGCGTTTCGCACCCCACGTAGTCCACGTGCGACTCGCGGGACACTCACTGGCACAGCTACCGTCGAGCCTCGCCGTTCGAATACTGGCGACTACCTTGGCATTTGGAAAGTTTGCTGTTACGACCGTATCGCCAGAGGCGGCAATCGACGACGCCGGTCGCGGGGTCTGAGCATAGATCGGACCAGCGACAAGCATCGCGAGTCCTAACAGCGAGCCGCGTACTTTCATGGCACCACCTCCAAATAGGTATCTCCGCCATCTTATGACGTTTCGAACGTCTGGGCTGGTGGCCCGCACGATTCCCGCCGCTCTTCGCGAAACATTCGTCGCGGATGATACCGTCTTGCTAAGTTGCGCAGGAGTATGTTCGGAGGGTGCCGCATGCTCGGTTCGTGAGCGTGGGGGGCATCATACCCAAGGGCTCAAGCGAATCTGCGGCCAAGGCCACCTGCACTTCATTACCTTCCGTTGTTGTCGAGGGCTGCCGATCCTGCGTTGCGCGCGTTCGACGGACCCGCGTCAGGACCGCAACAGCCCCACGCTCAGACACCGAGCGTTGGGCACCCTGAAAGTCAAAATCAAAACCTGGGCCACCCGCTGATTCTTGTCCGGTTCTGTGACCCACACGAATCTTGGATGCTCCAAGAGCGAACGAAAAAAGTCGAGCACGTTGGAGGACTTAGTCCATGGCAGGAAAAGCCAAATAGGGCCTAGAGACTTTAGTGACGACGTCGCCTGGGGAAAAACGCAAGTTACTGCTAACCCTGAATGAAATATCTAGGTGTATAAAGCCACAGCCCCGATAAACGTACCTCGAGTCAGCCGGAGCCTGAAGACCGCCGTCTAAACCAAAACTAGTCTCGACGTCACTGCGAGTCACGCCGGGTTTTATTTTCACGGCAGCTGTCAGCGCCTTCTGCACCATTCCACAACAGCTCTCGTTGCGAGATGGCTGCGCCGCAGCGCTGATAATAGAACCGAGGACGACGATTCCGGCGAGTAACACGACGGCTGCTCTCATGTCTTCCTCTCCAGGGCAATTGGACTATTTCACTGATTTGGCAAAGCGATTGTGTCGATGACATCGTCCTTCTGAGCCTGATATTTCCATACTCCGTCGGTATCGTAATAGGGTTTTCGACGCGGTAGTTTCTTCAGCGCGGTAAAGCAGATCCCTCACGCCGCTCGCAAACTTCGCGAGCGGAATTCGGGATGACAGCTGGAAAAGAAAAGGGCGGCCGAACTAATGTTCGGGCCGCCCTTTGTTTCCAGAGTGAATTGGTGACGAGCGGTTTAGTACATTCCGCCCATTCCGCCACCGCCGGGCATTCCGCCACCGCCGCCCGCAGCGCCCTTCTTTTCGTCTTCCTTGATGTCTGCCACCAAAGCTTCGGTGGTGAGCATCAGGCCGGCGATGGACGCGGCGTTCTGCAGAGCCAAGCGAGTGACCTTGGCAGGGTCGATGACGCCAGCCTTGACGAGATCGACGAACTCGCCGGAGTCAGCGTTGTAGCCGAAGTTGTCTTCCTTCGATTCGCGCACGCGGCCGACGATCACAGCGCCTTCTTCTCCGGCGTTGTGAGCGATCTGGCGCATGGGCTCTTCGAGGGCGCGCTTGACGATGTTGACGCCGATGGCCTCGTCGCCTTCGAGTTTCAGCTTTTCGAGAGCGGCGATGCAGCGAACCAGCGCTACGCCGCCGCCGGGAACGATACCTTCCTCGACGGCCGCGCGAGTGGCGTGCATGGCGTCTTCCACGCGAGCCTTCTTTTCCTTCAACTCGGTTTCGGTAGCCGCGCCGACCTTGATGACGGCGACGCCGCCAACCAGCTTGGCGAGGCGTTCCTGCAGCTTTTCGCGGTCGTAGTCCGAGGTGGTTTCCTCGACCTGCGCGCGAATCTGGCGGACGCGGCCCTCGATCTCGCTAGCCTTTCCGGCGCCTTCGACGATGGTGGTGTTGTCCTTATCGATGGTGATTTTCTTGGCGCGGCCCAGATCCTCGACTTTCACGTTTTCGAGCTTTATGCCGAGGTCTTCGGTGATGGCCTTGCCGCCGGTCAGCGTGGCGATATCTTCGAGCATGGCCTTGCGACGGTCGCCAAAGCCAGGAGCCTTGACGGCGGCGCACTGCAGCGTGCCGCGGAGCTTGTTCACCACGAGGGTGGCCAGCGCTTCGCCTTCCACGTCCTCAGCGATGATCAGAAGCGGCTTGCCCATCTTGGCGATCTGCTCGAGCAGAGGGAGCAGGTCCTTCATCGAGCTGATTTTCTTTTCGTGGATCAGGATGCGAACGTCTTCCAGAGCGCATTCCATCCGCTCGGGGTCGGTGACGAAGTAGGGCGAAAGATAGCCGCGGTCGAACTGCATGCCTTCCACGACTTCGAGGGTGGTCTCCATCGTCTTGGATTCTTCCACGGTGATGACCCCGTCTTTTCCGACTTTCTTCATGGCCTCGGCGATAATGCTGCCGATCTGCTTATCGTTGTTGGCGGAGATGGTGCCGACCTGGGCGATCATGTCGCCCTTGACGTCCTTGTGAAGAGCCTTGACCTGCTCGACGGCCACGGCCACGGCGCGTTCGATGCCGCGCTTGAGGGCGGTGGGGCTGGCGCCGGCGGCCACGGTCTTCACGCCTTCGCGGAAGATCGCTTGCGCCAGCACGGTTGCGGTGGTGGTGCCGTCGCCGGCCACGTCGGATGTCTTCGACGCGACTTCGCGGACCATCTGTGCGCCCATGTTTTCGAGCGAATCGGGCAGCTCGATTTCTTTTGCCACGGTGACGCCGTCCTTGGTGATGATCGGCGCGCCGAACTTCTTCTCGATCACCGCGTTGCGGCCCTTGGGACCGAGGGTGATCTTCACGGCGTCCGCCAGAATGTTGACGCCGCGCAGAATCGACTGGCGCGAATTCTCACCAGTCACGATTTGCTTTGCCATGTTTCTAGTTCCTCCTGAATTTCCTTCGAATCGTTAGCCGGGCAATGGCGCCGCGGCGTTTAGGTGCTGATACTTACTTTTTGCCGCCGGCGGCCTTCGCCGCAGCGCCGAGCTTGGCGAGAATTTCGTCTTCCTTGAGAATCAGGAATTCCTCGTCGTCGATCTTGATGTCGTTGCCGCTATATTTGCCGAACAGGATGCGGTCGCCAACTTTTACGTCGAGCTGGATGCGGTCGCCCTTTTCGTTGAGTTTTCCCGCGCCCACGGCGACCACTTCACCTTCTTGGGGTTTCTCTTTGGCCGAGTCAGGGATGATGATGCCGCCCTTCACGGTCTCTTTCTCTTCGAGCCGCCGGACCAAAACGCGGTCGTGGAGCGGCGTGACGTTGACTGCCATCTGTGCGATCCCTCCGATGCTGTGTTGAGAGTAGCTGCGCGAGGGCATCCACGTTAGCACTCCTCGCCAGCGACTGCTAATATAGCAACCGTACGGCGCATGTCAAGCACTGAAATGTTAAATCTGCGTGAGAAGGGCTCAGGTTTATGCATCTTATATGTGGCATAATTTCATTGATTTACGCCGATGTGGGCCAGGAGGCTGGTTCGGGCAACGAATTGGATTGGTCCCCTGAAGCTCTGTGAAATACTGGATTGGTCGTACTCGAAGCGTGAGTCAAGAGCATCGAATGCGTTAATGCATGAGTCCGAATCCACAAATCGAGGCGTTCATTTTGGCGGGCGGCGAAAGCTCGCGCATGGGGCGGAGCAAAGCTGCGCTGGAAGTGGATGGAGTGCCGATGCTGGTGCGGACCGCGCGGCTGGTCGAATCGGCCGTTGGAACCGCTACCGTGATCGGGACTTTGAACGGCAGCCAATCCTTCGGGCTTCGGGTGATTGCCGATGATTGGCCGGGCGCCGGGCCGCTGGGAGGGATCGCGACGGCGTTGCGCGCGTCGAGCGCTCCCTGGAACCTGATTGTGGCGTGCGATCTGCCGTATCTCACCGGGCCATGGCTCGATTTTCTGGTGGCGCGGGCGCTTGCGTCGCAAGCCGACGCGGTGGTGCCGACGAACACGCGCGGCGCGGAACCGCTGTGCGCCGTTTATCACGAGAGGTGCGAGCCGGCGATTCGCGCGGCGCTCGAGGGCGGCGCGCGCAAGGTGACGGACGGGTTGAAAGACGTCCTAGTGGAACTGATCGATCCCTTCGAATGGAAAGCGTTTGATTCGGAGGGATTGCTGTTCAAGAATATGAATACACCTGAAGATTACGAAGAGGCGCGCGCCAGGCTGGGCAGGGCAGGGAAAGCCGGAGCAAAATGAGCGGCCACTACTTCGAATTTCAACACGTCTGGAAATCGTTCGACGAAAACTCGGTGCTGAAAGACGTGAATTTCCACGTCGATCGGGGCGAGACGGCGGTGATCATGGGGCGCAGCGGCGTGGGAAAATCCGTTTCGCTGAAGCTGCTGCTGGGATTCTTGGCGCCGGACGAGGGCCGCATCATCATGGGCGCGGAGGACGTGACGGGCTGGACCGAACAGCAGTTCGCGGAGATTCGGCGGCGCGTGACGATGGTTTTCCAGTCGGGCGCGCTGTTTGATTCGCTCACGGTGGCTGAAAATGTAGCTTTTCCACTGGAAAGCCGCGGAGGGCACCTCGACCACGACAGTATTAATGCGCGCGTGCGCGAGTTGCTGGAGATGCTGGAAGTGGCCGATCTGGCCGACCGTTATCCCGCGAAACTTAGCACGGGAACGAAGCGCGCGGTGGCCATTGCGCGGGCGCTGGCGGAAAATCCGGAGGCGATTCTATACGACGAACCAACCACCATGGTCGATCCGCTGATGGCCTCGCATGTGAGCGATCTGATCGTGAAGCTGAAGCAAACGCTGCATAAAACGTCGATCGTGGTTACGCACGATACGCACCTGGCGAAAAAGCTGGCCGACCGGGTGATTTTTCTGGTGGAGGGACGAGTGTCGTTTTTCGGCACCTGGGCGGAACTGGAGAACACGGAGGATCCGTTTCTGCGAAACTTTCTCGCTCAGGATGAGCTGGTTCCGGCGCTGGATGAATCGGCGTGAGCGAAGGCAGCGCGGCGAGCGCGAAAAAGCAGCTTTTGCGGGTGATGGGCTTTTGGGATGTGCTGCTTTTCAACATCGCCACGGTGCTTGGCCCGCGATGGGTGGCGGCGGCCGCGCATAACGGCACTTCGTCAATCAGCTTGTGGGTGCTGGCGGCATCGCTCTTCTTTCTTCCAACCACTTTGATTATCGCGGAACTTTCCACTCGATACCCGCACGAAGGCGGGCTGTACGTGTGGTCGAAAGAGGCCTTCGGGGAATTTCACGGATTCGTGGCCGGCTGGACGTATTGGATCTACACATTTTTTTATTTTCCGGGGCTGCTGATGGCCAGCGCGGCGATGGCCGCGTATCTGGCCGGCAACCGGGGCGCATATCTCGCGGACGACCGGACGTTTCTGATGGTGATCTCCTTTGCGCTGTTGATAGCGGCCGTTGTGCTGAACATCATCGGGCTGAACATCGGCAAGTGGTTGCAGAACGCGGGCGGCGTTGGCACGTATCTCCCGCTGCTGATGCTGGTCGGCCTGGGCGCCTACTTTTGGCACCGGCATGGTTCGGTGACTCACTTCACGTGGGCCAACATGATGCCGACGTGGAACTGGGGCACGCTGAATTTTTGGCCGCAGATCGCGTTCGCCTTCACCGGGCTGGAGCTTTGCTCGGCGATGAGCGAGGAGGTGCGCAACCCACAACGGACTTTTCCGCGCGCGATTTTCGGTTCCGGCGCGTTGATCGCCCTTGCGTATATCGCGGGCACGTTTGGAATCCTGGCAATTTTGCCGGCGCATGCGGTGGATCCGAAAGCCGGAGTGTTTCAGGCGCTGACGGCGGGCTCGACGGTTTTCGGTATCGCGTTCTTCGGAATTTTGGCCGCGTTTCTGGTGCAGTTCGGCAACGCGGGCGGCGTGGGATCGACGGTGGCGGGCATTTCGCGCATTCCGTTTATCGTGGGAATCGACCGGTATCTTCCGGCGGCATTCGGCAAAATTCATCCCAAGTGGCGCACGCCGTGGGTTTCGATTCTGGTGCAGGCGTTAATTTCCGGCGCGATTCTGCTGCTGATTCAGGTGAACGAGACGGCCAACAACGCGTATCAGATCTTCGTTGACGCCGGGACGATTCTCTATTTCATTCCGTTTCTTTACATGTACGCGGCGGCGATCAAGCTGGCGTATCGTTCCGATCGCGACGCGAATCCCGAGGCTGCGCTGATTCCCGGAGGGAAACTCGGCGTGTGGATTGCGGGCGCGCTGGGGTTCGCGGTGGTGATGTTTGGACTAGTGCTGTCGTTTATTCCGCCGGCCGAAGCGACAAATAAGCTGCTTTTCGAGAGCAAGCTGGTCATTGGAACGGTTGGAGGCGTTTTGCTGGGCTTGATTCTTTATTACCGCGGCGCCCGCGCCAAGGCGCGCGAAGTGGCGCTTTCGGCCTCAAAATAGCTCGGCTGTTGGTATTGCAAATCGCGAATCAGCGGGCTGCAAATCCGGCGTGGCGCACTGATTTCCTGCTAGCCTGAATCCACGAATAGCTTTCCTTTCCGGAGCCGCACATGAACCGCCGCATAGCTGTTATTTGGGGTGCGCTGTGCCTCGCTTGGGCGCTTTTTTCATTCGCGGGCACGGCCCGCGCGCAGACGGAACAGATTCTCGACTACCACAGCGACATCCAACTGAGCGATGACGGAATGCTGCTGGTGCGCGAGACCATTCGCGTGGTAAGCGCCGGCCAGCAAATCCGGCACGGAATCTACCGCGATTTTCCGACGAGCTACACGGATCGCCTGGGAAATCGGTACGCGGTAGGCTTCGCTCTGATCGGCGCCACATGCGACGGCGCTACCGAAGAGACGCGCGTCGAAAACCGCAGCAACGGCGAGCGGATCTATCTGGGAAGCCCGAAATATTTTGTGCAGCCGGGCGAGCACACCTACACGATCACCTACACCACCGACCGCCAGCTAGGATTTTTCCGCGATCACGACGAGCTTTTCTGGAACGTGACCGGCAACGGCTGGATTTTTCCCATCGCGCAGGCGTCCGCAACGGTGCGATTGCCAGTGATCATTCCCGCGGATCAAGTGCGGCTAGGTGGCTACACCGGGCCGAAAGGATCGATGGAGCAGGCGCTGACGCATGAAGCCGATTCGGACGGGGAATATGAATTTACGGCGACACGGCCGCTCGGCTCGCACGAAGGGTTGACCATTCTGCTGATGTGGCCAAAAGGGTTGATTCAGGAGCCGACCGCGCAGCAGAAGCTGAATTACCTGCTGCACGACAATCCCGATGCGCTCATCGGCGGCGGCGGACTGGTGCTGATTTTTCTCTACTACCTGCTGGTTTGGGCGGCGGTGGGGCGCGATCCCAAGCACGGCACGATCATGGCGCTTTACGAGCCACCCTCCGGATTTTCGCCCGCGGCCATCCGGTTTCTCGAGCGCATGGGCTACGACAACAAGGCGTTCGCCAGCGCGGTGGTGAATATGGCAGTGAAAGGATATTTGCGGATCGAAGAGGATGGCGGGACGTACACGCTCTATCGCACTCAATCCGACATCAGCGTGCTATCACCTGACGAGAAAGCCGCTGCCAGCATCCTTTTCGATGGCCGCGCGGAAATCTGGCTGCACAACGAACATCACACCATCATCGCCGCGGCGATTGCGGCGCTGAAGAAGTCGCTGAAGGCCGCGGAACTGAAAACGTACTTTGTGAAGAACAGCGGATACATGATTCCGGCGGCGCTGATTTCCCTGGTGGTGATTTTGTGGATGGCGAGCCTACGTGGTTCCACAGCGCTGGCGATTGTGGCGATTTTGGGAGTGTGGCTTACGGGCTGGAGCGCTGGGGTGGCGGCGATAGTGATCGCAGCTGTACAGGCGTGGAAGGCGTCTTTCGAAGGCGGCCACGCGACCGGCGGGCTGGCGGCTAAAGCGGTTGGAACGACGCTGTTCGCCGTTCCGTTCGCAGGCTTCGAAGTGATGGGCCTGGGAATGCTGGTGAAGGGGACGTCGATATTCATCGCGGTTACGCTGATTGGCGCCGTCGCGATGCACATTTGGTTTCATTACCTGCTGAAGGCGCCAACGCGGGCAGGAAGGGCGGTGCTCGATAAGATTGAGGGCTTCAAAATGTTTCTCGGAGCGGTGGAAGGCGATCCAATCCGTCGGGCCATGGCGCCGCAGAAGACGCCGGAAGTGTTCGAGAGGTTTTTGCCTTACGCGATTGCCCTGGGCGTGGAAAAAGCCTGGGCGGAAAAGTTTTCCGGCGTGATCGGCCAAGCAAGCACGCCATCGGGATCGGGCGCTAACGGCTATGCGCCCGGATGGTATTCTGGTCCTGGATGGAGCGATTTTGGCGCGGCGGGATTCGCCAGCTCGCTGAGTGGTTCGTTTGCGAGCGCGATTTCGTCGTCTTCTGCAGCGCCGGGATCGAGCGGCGGAGGGTCGGGCGGATCGGGCGGCGGAGGCGGCGGTGGCGGAGGGGGCGGGTGGTAGTGGAAGGCACACCACAGGAGCGAGCGAAACCGCTGCTTGCCGGGTCATGAACCCGCATGCGCTGCTGCGCGTCAGCTTCCGCGCTGGAATTGCCGTCAAAGCATTCGACGGTCTGCTGGAAACAATCGGCGGAGTGCTGCTATGGTTCGTGCGACCAGACCAGATGAGCCGCGCGCTGGGCTTTATTTTTCAGCACGAGTTGTCGCGGAATCCGCACGATTTTTTCGCCAAGCACGTGCTGCACTTTTCGGCGACGCTCACGCATGGGAGCGTTTTGTTTGCTTCGCTGTACTTGCTGTCGCATGGAGTGGTGAAAATCTTTCTGGCCGTGGCATTGTGGATGGACGAACTTTGGGCCTACCCGCTGGCGATCGTTGTTTTCGGGGCGTTCTCCGTTTACCAGGTCTACCGCTACGTTCACACGCACTCGCTGCCGCTGCTGGCGCTCACCGTTTTCGATGTGGCGATCGTGTGGCTTACTTGGGCGGAGTACGGCGTGCAGAGGGCGGAGCGCGAGTCGAGAGCGGCGGATTGAAGGCGCGAGATTGCGGCTGGCACGTGCACTTTGCAAAGACACACCGATCGTGTGACGTTCGCCGTCCCGGCACCGAGATTCTTCATCCTCGCCACGGCGCGCGATTTCCGCGCGGGCGGAGCTTCGATGCGCGGAAATCGCGCTGCTCGTCTTCAGAATGACAACGTACCGGGAGTCGCGTTTGGAGCGATTGCGTGTCGATCCGGAGAAAAGCAGATTCCTCCGGCACACTACGCCGTTCGGAATGACAATTCGCCGGGCAGGAACGCGGGACTGATGAATGTCGCGAACGCCATGGCCGCACTTCGCGACCGGGCAGGTGCTAGAAACCTTCTTCGATCAGCTTGCTCACGGATAGGCGAGACGCTGCGGGCGCTTTGCGGGCGTTGAGCATGCTTTCGACGTACTTTGCGAGGATGTCGCATTCGAGGTTGACGGTGTCACCGGGGACGAGCGCGTGCACGTTGGTGTGCTCGTAGGTGAAGGGAATCACGGCGAAATCGGCGACGCCTTGGTGCCAGCGGGCCACGGTGAGGCTGATGCCGTCGATGGCGATGGAGCCTTTTTCGGCGACATAGCGCTGCAGATCGTCCGGCACGAGCACGGAGAGCCACCAATTCTCGCCTTCGCGCGCGAGGCGCGTCACGCGGCCGGTGCCGTCCACGTGGCCTTGCACGAAATGGCCGCCGAGGCGCGCGCCGGCTGCGAGAGGGCGTTCGAGATTCACGGGATCGCCGGGCTTTTTTTCGCCGAGCGAAGTGCGGCGCAGCGTTTCGCCGGAAAGATCGGCGGCGAAGCGCTCTTCGCTGATGTCGGTGACGGTGAGGCAGCAGCCGTTGACGGCGATGCTGTCGCCGAGCTTGGTCTCGCGCGCGATTTCAACCGCGCCAGCGAAATTGACCCACAGCGAGCCGCCATCTTCGGAGCGGTCGATGGCGTCAATTTTTCCGACGTGTTCGATGATTCCTGTAAACATCGGCAAAGTATCCTTCGACAACGAAGTCCGGTCCAGACGGCGCCACGCGCAGATTTTGCAGGGGCGGCGATTTCGCGAACCAACGCGATGAAACGCCGGCCATCGGAACGCCTTCTGGGCCCATCACTTTGGGAGCATAGAAGAGAATCATTTTATCGACAATGCCGGCTTGGAGAGCCGCGCCATTGAGTTCCGCGCCCGCTTCGAGAATGACGTTGAGGATTTGCCGATTGCCGAGGTCGCGAATGACCGTTTGCAGATCGACGTGCGAGTGAAGTGCGGGGACTCGTACCACGTCGATTCCGGCGCGCTCGAGGGCCAGCGCTTTGGGCGAGTCGTGCGGCTGCGTGGTGTAGACGATTACGTCGCTCTGCGCGGATTTCACCAGCTCCGATTTCAGCGGCATGCGCAGGCGCGAATCGACGATAGCGCGCAGCAGCCTGCGGCGGCGCGGCCGGCCGGTGCGGTCGCTCATGCGCGGATTATCGATCAGCACGGTGCCGATGCCGGTGAGCAGCGCGTCGGCTTCGTGGCGCAGGCGCTGCACGGATTCGCGCGACTGCTCGCTGGTGATCCAAGTGGTGCTGCCTTTGCGCGAGGCGATGCGGCCATCGAGCGTGAGCGCGGTTTTCAAGGTGACGAACGGAAGGCCGGTGCGAATCCACTTGGCGAAATCTTGGTTCAGCCGACGAGCTTGGTCCTCGCGGAAGGCGGTAGTCACATCGATTCCGGCGCGACGAATTTGCGCGATGCCGCGACCGGCTACGCTGGGATTGGGATCCTGCATGGCGACGACGACGCGCTTGACTCCCGCTTCGATTACCGCATTCGTGCACGGGCCGGTGCGGCCGGTGGTGCAGCAAGGTTCGAGCGTGACGTAGAGGGTTGCGCCGCGCGCTTTTGCGCCGGCTTTTTTTAGCGCGATGATTTCGGCGTGGTTGCGGCGGTCGTACTGATGGAAACCTTCGCCAATGGTTTTTCCATTCTTCACCAGTACCGCGCCGACAGTGGGATTGGGATGCGCTAGAGCCGCGCCGCGCGAGGCGAGCGCGAGTGCGCGCAACATCCAGACGTCGTCAGCGGCTTGGATGGCCTCGCTATTCGAAGAGCGAGTTGACATAGGTTTGGGCGTCGAAGGGAACGAGATCGTCAATTTGCTCGCCGGTGCCGACGAAGCGAATCGGCAAATTCAACTCGCGCACGATGGCGACAACGATGCCGCCTTTGGCGGTGCCGTCGAGCTTGGTGAGCACGATGCCGGTGACGCCGGCTTGGCTCCAAAATTCGCGCGCTTGATTCAGGCCGTTTTGCCCGGTGGTGGCGTCGAGGACGAGCAGCACGTCGTGAGGCGCGCCGGGAACCACTTTCGCGGCGGTGCGTTTCATTTTGTCGAGCTCGGCCATCAGGTTGGATTTGGTGTGCAGGCGGCCGGCGGTATCGACCACGACGATGTCGGTGGCGCGGGAGCGGGCGGCGGAAAGCGCATCAAAAATCACGGCGGAGGGATCGGCGCCGGACTTTTGTTTCACCACTTCGACGCCGGCACGGCGTCCCCAGACTTCGAGCTGCTCGATGGCCGCGGCGCGGAACGTGTCGGCGGCGCAGAGCAGAACGCTGGCGCCCTCTTTTTTCAGGCGATTGGCGAGCTTGCCGATGGTGGTGGTTTTGCCGGTGCCGTTGACGCCGACAACGAACATGACGCGCGGCCCGGCGGCGGAAGTGTCGGGCTGATGTCCATTTCCGCTGGTGGGAGCGGCGAGAATATTCATCAGCTGCTGCTTGAGTTCCTGCTTGAGCGCGGCGGCTTCGGTGAGCTTGTGTTCGTTCACCTGCTGGCGCAGCGCGGCGAGCACTTCTTTGGTGGTGCGCACGCCGATATCGGCGCTGAGCAGAGCGGATTCGAGTAGTTTGAGCAGCTCGGGATCGACGGGACGGTCGCCGGTAAGAAGCTGTTCGACGCGCGCGGCGAGTTCCGTGCGCGTCTTGACGACGGATTTTTTCAGCCGCTCGAGCAGCGTGGGTTCGGGTTTTCCGAATAGCGAGATCATGAGGGTGCGTCAGGTTTGGTTTGAAACAACATTCTAGCAGAGCCGCGGGTGGACTGTTGACTGGATGCCCGGCAGATCCTTGGATGCTCTTCGTGGCGAGGAACGGAATGCGCGGAGCGCTAGCGGGCCCGTCAGCGACAGTGTATAAAGCGTGTTTCAACCAGCGAGTTTCGACATGAACATGGATAGCGCCACAATCTCTGGAATCGGACAAATCGCGATCAACGCTCATGACGTGGATCGTGCGACGAATTTCTACCGCGACGTGCTTGGACTGCGGCATCTGTTTCGCGCCGGGCAGTTGAGCTTTTTCGATTGTGGCGGCGTCCGGCTCATGCTCGATAAGCCAGAAAATCCGGAGTTCGATCATCCGAGTTCCATCGTGTATTTTCAGGTGGCGGATATCGAAGCTGCGTATCGGCGGTTCAAATCCGGCGGGGCGAAATTCGACGACGAGCCGCATATGATCGCGCGAATGCCCGACCATGATTTGTGGATGACGTTTTTTCGGGATACCGAGGGCAACGTGCTCGCGCTCATGAGCGAAGTGCGTCATTCGTCCTGAATCGGTCGAGCCGTGGGTAGTGGGTCAGTTTGAATTTTTACCGCTTGTGTCACGATCAAGAAAATTCAAATGACCCGCAAGGAAGCCGAGGCGCAAAATACATCCGCCGCGGAACGGTGGTAGAATCCCGGCGATTTCACGGCTGTCAAAGGCAACATTGCGAGGTGCGTGTGCGAAAAATTTGGTCGGTCATTTTGCTGCTTTTGCCCGGGCTGGCATTGGCCCAGCAACCGCAAGACTTCTCGAAGGTGCAGATCAAAGTCAGCAAGGTTGCCGGCAACGTCTACATGCTGCAGGGATCGGGCGGAAATATCGCCGCGTCTGTTGGCGATGACGGCATTTTTATGGTGGACGCCGAATACGCGCCACTCGGTGACAAGATTCTGGCGGCATTGCAAAGCATCGCGCCGGGCAAAAAAGTGCGTTTCCTGATCAACACGCACTATCACACCGACCATACTGGCGGAAACGTGTACTGGGGCGAGCGCGGCGCGGTGATCATCGATCAGACGAACATTCGCAAACGGCTAGCGGACGGCAGCGCCGGCGGAACCGGGAACGTCCAGTTCAAGCAGCCTCCCCAGCCGGCAGCAGCGCTTCCGGTGATCACGTTCGATCACCACATTACGATTTATTTCAATGGCGAGCCGATCGAAGCGACGCACTATCCGGCGGCGCACACCGACGGCGATACGGTGGTCTACTTTACGAAAAGCAACGTGGTGCACATGGGCGATATTTTCGTCCGCTACGGGCTGCCGTTTATCGACATACGCGGCGGAGGCAGCATTCAGGGCATGATCGCCGCGTGCGAGAAAGTGGAAGCCATGCTGCCGCCGGACGTGAAAGTAATTCCCGGGCACGGCGAACTCGCCACCATGGATGACGTGCGCGCCTACACGAAAATGCTGAAGGACACCGAGGCGGTGGTCCAAAAGGCGCTGGATCAACATCAGACGCTCGAGCAGATGAAGCAGGAAAACATTCTGGCGCCATGGCAGAGCGAAGCGCGCGGATTCGTGAAGGCCGATACGTTTATCGACGAGCTGTATTATTCGCTCACAGGTCCGAATGCTAAGGCGCTGGAGAGGTGATGTCGAGCTGAGGGCCGGATCAAAGGCTCCTGGCCTGCAGGCCAGGGCTACATCAGATGGGCGAGGCGCTACGTAAGACAGGAGAGTACGAGAGGGGCGAAGTGCGGTCAGACCTCGACGAGGGTTGCGGTTAGGCGCAGGCGGCCGGAGTGGATGGCGGATTCGAGCGCGGCCACAACGGAAGCGTCGAACTTGGTCACCGCCAGCGAGCGAATGCGTTCGAGCGCGTAATCGACGTCCATGGCAGATTGGTAGGGGCGGTTGGTGGTGATCGCGTCAAACGTATCGGCTACGGCGATGATGCGCGCCATCATCGGAATTTGATCGCCGGCCAATCCGTAGGGATAGCCGCCGCCGTCCATGCGTTCGTGGTGCAACTCGATACCGGGCAGAACGTCGCGAAGCTGCGCGACCGGACGCATGATGTTGGCGCCTTTCACGGTGTGCTGCTTCATCAGGTCGAACTCTTCGTCGGTCAGCTTGCCGGGCTTCTTCAATACGCGATCGTCCACCCCAATTTTGCCTACATCGTGCAGCAGGGCGGAGATGCGCAAGCGGTCGAGATCCTCGGCGTTCAGGCCGATGCCGTCGCCGATGATGGTGGAGTATTTGGCCACGCGGCCGGAATGGCCTCGGGTGTAGGGATCCTTTTCGTCAATGGCCGCAGCGAGCATGCGGATGGAGCCCAAGAACAGTTCGCGATTTTCGGCGGCGGCTTTCTTCAGCTGATCGACGTACTCCTCGATATCGCCGGCCATGCTGTTGAAGGTTTCGGCGAGCTCGCTGATTTCCGCTGCGCCGCGCACCTCCGCGCGTTCATGGAATTCCGCGCGGCTGATGGCGCGGGTGGATTGCACCAATCCATGAATCGGGCGCGTGATGCCCAGCGCGAAGAGATAGCCGAAAATCAGAGCGACGGACATCGCTCCGAGCACGAATCGCAAGGCCTGAGCTGTAAGTTCGTCGACGCCGGCATCGATGCGCGCGTCATTCAGGCTGCGTTGCGCGATCACCGCCCAGCGCAGTTCGGGAATCGTGCTGTAGGTTCCGATCATTTCCACGCGATGCCGTTTGTCGGCGGTTGGCAAGAAAAAGTTGGTGGTCTGCGTGGCGCGCAGATCCTGCGGCAACTCCGTCACCTGTTTTACGAGCGCTGATTGCATCGCGGCGTTGCTGCCGGGCACCAAATCGCGCGTGGGATACACCACTACGTCACCGCGGGTGTCGACGACGTAGACGGTGCGGTCGCGCACGCTGGCGTCCGCTAAGCGCGCCTGCAAGCGGTCGAGCGACACTACCGCGGCGAGCATTCCGGCGAAGTGCCCGTCCGAAAGTAGGGGCACGGACATAACCAGCGCCGCATGATTGGCGGGACCGAGAAATGGATCGCTAACAGATTCGAAACCCTGAATGCTGGAGGTGAAGGAGCGCCGCAGATCGGCGTCAACGAAGGGATCGCGGTCGGCGCTGAAGCTTCCCGCCGATTCGCCCTTGGCGTCTTTGTTTACGGCCGTCACATAAAGAATGCTGGGATTGTTTTCGACGAAGTCCTGCAAGAGCCGCGAGATTTGCGGGCCGTGAACGGGGTCGTCCACATCCTGAATCCAGCCAGCCAGCGCTAAAACCTGCCGCTGTCCGAGCAGTTGCTCGCGCAGGCTCTGCTCGAATTGCAGGGTTTCGCTGGCCAGCGAACGCGTAATTTCGCTCTGCTGCACGCGCTCGGTGTCCTGCAGCTTTTCTTCGCTGAGATGCAGCACCTGGCGATGGTAGAGCCACAGAGGAGCCACGCTGACGACCAAAAGCGCGCCGAGCACGATCCAGAGGATGCGCAGGCGCCGCGTCGCATGCGGGTGAGGGGCAGGATTGGACATAAATAACCAGGTGAAAGCGTAGCGAACGGCCGCTTCGCGGACAACGGGACTAAGGTACTAGAGTTGTCCGATAGGATACCTAAGAGTAAGCAGCGAGAGGATTTGTTTCAGACCGGTACGGTGGGCCCCACTCCCGCTGGCGAAGGTAGAGCGCTCCGCCGACTAGGAGATAACTCTTACCTCGTAATGCTTGGCAACCGTCTCGACTCTGGAAAGCAGCCGCCGCGCCTCTGGCTCGAATACGGGAACCGCGTAATCAGGACCGGCGAACTGTCGCACCGCGTCCAGCGATTCAAACAGGTTCACCACAACGAATTCCACCTCGTCGGCCCCGCCGTCGCGCAACACGTAGCCGCCGCAGTAGCCGGGGAGAATTTTGAGGCTGGGCAGCACCGTTTCCCTCAACAGCTTTTCATAGGCATCGGCGTCTTCGGGCTTCGTCCAGCCGCGCCAGTGTCTGGCAATCATAGAGCTTCTCCCAAGCGAACCGTGCTGTCGTAATGTCGGAGCCGCGCCACCAACGCCGCGAAACGAACGGAGCTACCGGCGGAACGAGAGACGGTTTTCAGTGCCGGCTACCAGGCGCCGCATGTTGCCGCTGTGTTTCACCAGCACGAGAATCGAGACAAAGACCGTGCCGAGCGTGACGGCCATGGGTGGGGCATGGCGCGGCGCGTAGAACTTATAAACGAGAATCGGCAGCGCGGCAGCCGCTGCCATCGACCCGAGAGACGAATAGCGCCAGAAACCGACTACCAGAATCCACAGCACGGCGGCAGCGGCCACCGCGAACCAGCAGATGGGAATGAACGCGCCAAACATCGTCGATACGCCCTTGCCGCCCTTGAAGCGCAGCCACACGGGAAAGATATGGCCAGCGACAACAGCGGCGGCCGCCGCGATCATCCAGCGAGCGCTGGTGCTGCCGTGGACCCAGCGCGAAGCAATCCACACCGCAAGATAGCCCTTTCCGGCGTCGCACAGGAGCGTCAGGATTCCGGCAGTCGCGCCAGCGGAGCGCGCAACGTTGGCGGCGCCGATGTTTCCACTACCGGCGGAGCGCACGTCCGGGCCGCCCATTGCTTTGGCGATCAAGAAGCCGAAAGGAATGGAGCCGAGGAAGTAAGCGATCACGGGAATCGGCCAGTGTGCGCTCACTGCGAGCCTTTCGCGAATGTGAATGTGCTAATTTTCTTGTACTCCGCGCCGGAAGGTTTCGTTTTGCTCTCGAAAAGATAAAACTGCGTCTCGCGCGATGAGCCAAAATCGGCCGATTGCAGCTCTTCCGCGGCGAGCACGAGCGGTTCCGTGCCTGCCGGCGACCCGATGCGCGCGAGCGTCAGATGCGGCACGAAGGTGCGCTCTTCGCGCGGGATGGCGAGCGGCGCAAGCGCTGCTTCGATGTCCGCCGCAATCTTCGAAAGGTTGTGAGAGGCTACCACGCCACACCAGAGTACCCGCGGGCGGCGGGAATTGGGGAAAAATCCGACGCCGCGATAATGCGCCTCAACCGGGCGATCGGAATGTACGGTGGCCAGCGCGGCTTGCAAGTCGGCAAGCTTTTGCGTATCGCCGTCGGCTATGGCGTGGCCGATGAATTTTAACGTCAGATGCATCGCTTCCGGGCGCACCCATTTGGCTGCGCGGTATTTTGGTTGGAGTTGTTTGATCACGCCCGCGAGCTTGCGGCGCGCTTCGTCCGGCAAATCGAGCGCCACGAAGAGGCGCACGGCTTAGGGCCTTCCGGCAGGCGCCGCAAACAGGAAATGGCGGCGGACCATGTCGAGCGCGTTGAGCGCCGCGAAGTTGCGGATGCGCTCGCGGTCTCCTGGGAATTGGAACCTGCGCTCGCGCGCGGAGCGCTCGTCGGCGATGCCGATGTGCACCAGACCGACCGGTTTTTCCGGGGTGCCGCCGTTGGGCCCGGCGATGCCGGTGATGCCGACGCCGATGGCGGCGCCGCTGCGCTTGCGAATGCCGTCCGCCAAGGCCGTGGCAACTTCGGCGCTGACGGCACCCTTCGCAGCGATCATTTCGGCGGGCACGCCGACGAAGCTGGTTTTCAGTTCGTTGCTATAGCAGACCACGCCGCCCAGAAAATACGCCGAGCTTCCCGCGTAGCTGGTGATCCGCTCGGCCAGCAAGCCTCCGGTGCAGCTTTCGGCGACGGCAATGGTGGAGTGATTTTCGGTGAGCAGCCGCGCGACAATTTCCTCGATGTATTCTCCGTGCGTGGAAATAAGATTTTCGCCGAGGGCGAGCGCCATCTGGTTGACCATCTCATCGAGCATCTTTTCGGCTCGCTGGGGATCATCGGACCAGATGCGCGGATGCAATTCGATGCCGCGCGCGGTGGCCAGAATGGTGGTTTCGGTTTCCGGATAGGCGGCGTAGAGCGGCGAAACCCGCTGTTCGACGTCTGACTCGAAAAGCCCGCTGATGCGCAGGTCGCGCGTAAACAGGCGCTCGCGAATACCGAGGCGCGCGAGGCGCGGCTTCACTTCCGCCTCCATCAGCGCGCGCAGTTCGTGGGGCACGCCGGGAAGCAGCACGATGATGTGATCCTTCGCTTCGATCCATTGTCCGGGCGCGGTACCCTTCGGATTTGGCAGCACCGTGGCGCCGTCGATCACCATGGCCTGGCGCGCGTTGATTTCCGGCATGGCGCGGGCGAAGCGGCGGAAGCGCTCGCGAAGTTTTTCGAGGATGCTTTCGTCGCAGTGCAGCTTGCGTCCAAGAAGATCGGCGACGGTTTGGCGAGTACGGTCGTCGTCGGTGGGCCCGAGGCCGCCGCAGGCAACCACGAGATCGGCGCGATCGAGCGCGTGGGCGAAGGAGGAATGCATCTCGTCGGGCGAATCGCCGACGACGGCTTTGTGCACCACGCGAACGCCGACGCTATTGAGCTCCGAGGTGAGGAAAAGGGAATTGGTATCGAGCCGGTAAGGCGTCAGCAGCTCGGAGCCGACTGCGATGATTTCCGCCTTCATCGCGGCTCAGCCCGCCGCGGGCAAACCCTCAATGTCCCAGTCGATCGAGAAGAGGGCATTATTGGTGGTGACGAAGGCGCGATGCGAAGGAAGCAGCGCGAGGCCGACGATATTGCTGCCGCTGACGGCCAGCTCCGCGTCGGCTTGGGGATTCAGGCGCACGATTCCGCGCCGTCCCGATAGCGATGCGGCGACGTAGAGATTCCCGGCGCGATCGAAGGCCATGCCTTGCGGGCGTCCGAGGCCGCGGTAGAACACACTGACTTCACCGGCAGGGTTGATGCGGTACACGCGGTCGTAACTCGATGTGGTTGGTCCCGTGACGAAAAGCTCGCCCGCGGGGCTGAACGCCAGATGGTATGCGGAAATTGAAGGCTCCAGGGTGGCGAAGACGAAAATTTCGCGATTAGCGCCGATTTTGAAAATGGTGCCGCTGCGGTCGCCGACGTAGAGATTTCCGTTTTTGTCGAATGCCAGGCCGGTGGCGATGCCCATGCCTTCGATCCATTGCATGGCGCGGCCATCCTGCGAAACGCGGTGAATGGTGCCGTCGTTGCGGCACGAAACGTATAGAAATCCTTCGCGATCGATGGCCAGGCCGGTGGGGTTCATCAAATCGGTGATGTAGGGCTTGACCGTGAAATTCGCGGTTACTTTGTAGAGCGAAACGGGAACCTTTTGGCCGCGCTGGCCGCTGAAGGTGACGTAGATGTTGCCTTCGGCGTCGACCGCGGGATTGCCTACGGGATGGAGGTTGTCGACGATTTGGCGGCCGAGCGAGAGCGGAAATGGCGAACTCTCGACCGTGCCCAAACAGACGCGCACGGCGCCGCCTCCGGCTCCGTCCGGCACGCGGGCGATCAGCAGGTTTTCGGACGCCATCATCAAGCTGCCCTCGGTTGTGCCGAACTGCACGTGGGGGCGAATGTGATTGCGCGAGGCAAAGCCGCTGCCGCGAATGAAAATTTCTCCGCCGGGAAGGGCCGCTGGCGGTTTGACGCTTTCGATTTTTGGCGCGCTGTTCATAGTTGTTTGCGATTAGCGTTTAGGCCGTTCGCGCGGGCCGCTGGGCGCCGGGATGCAGGCTGGTGCTACATATAGAAAAGGCAGATCCCTCGCTGCGCTTCGGGATGACAACTTGCCGATATTGAGCAAATCAGGCTCACGCTTACAGCGCTGATTGCACGCGGATTGCGCCGCACGGACTGCCGGCGCGGTCACAGGCCGAAACCTCGTGCGGCCCACAAGCAGAGCCCCGCGTAAACGCCCGCCATCCAATCATCTGCCATGATGCCCCAGCCGACGGGCAGCGATTCCGCCTGGCGCGCCGGGAACGGTTTCCAAATATCAAATACGCGGAAAAGTATAAAGCCGAGCAGCAGGTATTTCCAAGTAAGCGCCGACTGATAAGTGATGAAGCCGATTCCGCGCGGCGCCCATGACATTGCCTCGGGCCTCCACCAGACCGGCAGAGCGGAGCCGAGCAGCAGCGCCAGATGCTGGCCGGAAACTTCGTCGATGACCACGCGCTGAGGATCTTTTTTCTGCCAGTGCAGAGCCGCGCTGCTGGAAACGGAAACGCCCGCGAGCGCAACAACGATGGCGAGCGCGCCTTGGATCGCCAGCAACGGGTCGATTGAAATTCCGCCAAGGACCAGGCTTTGAACGCCGGTTGTGGAGGCTGCTTTCAGAAGCTGAAAAGGAAGCAGCGCGAGGAGCACGCCGGCGAACGACCCGAAGGTGCCCGGTGCGATGGGAATGTAACCGAGGCCGAATGCTGTTGCGAGCAAGATTGCGATACGCGGTTTTTTCTTTCCAGTGGCGGCTAGGGAGCGCGATTCCGCAGGCGCTTGCGAGGAAGGGTGCGCGCCGGAGTTCATCGGTTACCCCGCGCGTCATCGTCGCCGTGGTCTTCTTCCCGATTCCCGTCGCCGCGTTTGGAAGCGTTGTGTTCGGAGCCCTCGAATTCAGATTCGTCGAAAATGGGCTGGCTGATGCGGTATTTTTCGCTGGCCCAATTGCCGAGATCGAGAAGCCGGCAGCGTTCGCCGCAAAACGGAAAATCGCTGCTTTTCTCTGAATCCGTCGGCTTGCGGCAGATGGGACAGCGGGCGATCATGTCGCTTACCTTGCGCCTAAGATCGGGAAAAGTTCCGTGAATGCCAGGGATGGTTGACTCGCGGCCGGAGAGGCGAATTCGATGGCGCGGGCGATCAGGTCGTAATCATTCGATTCGGTGACTTCGACGGTGGCAAGAGTGCCGGGTGCGGGCAATGCGGCGGCGTCGGAGAGGCCTGCAAATTCGGTGATGTACACCTTGCCGTCGATATCGGGCGCCATGCCTTCGAGCCGCGCCTCCCAGACCAGCTCCGTATCTTTCGAAGGCCCTTCGAGCATCACCTGCAAACGCCGGCCGATGCGGCTGCGCAGCTTGCGCGCGCTGATTTTTTTCTGGATGGACATCAGCGTGTTGCGGCGGCGCGCGATAGTCTCGGCGTCGACTTTCTTCTGGTGCGCAAAACTGGCGGCCTTGTCTTCGTCAGAGTACGAGAATACGCCCATCCAGTCGAATTCCGCGGCGCGAACGAAGCTGCACAGTTCCCGAAAATCTTTTTCGGTTTCGCCGGGGAATCCGACGATGAACGAAGTGCGGATGGAGACGCCGGGAATCACGCGGCGAACTTTTTCCAGCATTTTCAGGAAAGCGTCGGCATTGGCGCCGCGCTTCATGTGCGCAAGCACCGAGCGGCTGGCGTGCTGCAGCGGCACGTCGAGATATTTCACCAGGCGCGCATGCTCGGCGATGGTGTCGAGAAGTTTCGGCGTGATGCGATTGGGATAGCAGTAGAGGAAGCGCACCCAGTGCAGGTCTTCCACTTGCGCCAGGCGCGCGAGCAGCGTAGGAAGGCCATCGCGCAGGCCCAGATCTTCGCCGTAATAGGTTGTGTCCTGCCCGATCAAGCAGATTTCGCGCACTCCCGCGGCGGCCAGATTTTCCGCCTCGCGAATCACCGATTCGAAGCGGCGGCTGCGGAATTTTCCTCGCAACTGCGGAATCACGCAGAAGGTGCACGGGTGGTCGCAGCCTTCGTTGATTTTGATGTAGGCGGAGTGGCGCGGCGTGGAGAGAACGCGCGGCGTGAGGTCGTGGTAGAGATACGTCGGCAATTCCGCGGCAGACGATTGGGCGCTTACGGCAGCGTTCAATTCGCCCTGGCAGGCGGCCAGGATTTTTTCCACTTCGCCGGTGCCGATCACCGCGTCCACTTCGGGAATCTGCTGCTGAATCTCGTTGCGGTAGCGCTCCACCATGCAGCCCGCGACGATCAATTTCTGCGCGCGGCCGAATTTTTTGTACTCGGCCATTTCCAGAATGGAGTTCACCGATTCCTGCTGCGCGGGAGCGATAAAGCTGCAGGTATTGACCACCAGGACGTCGGCTTCGTCGGCGCGGGGCGTGAGTTCGTACCCGGCGCGGGCGAGGATGCCCATCATCACCTCGCTATCGACGAGGTTCTTCGGGCAACCGAGGCTGACGAATCCAACTTTGGGCATATCGGGGAAGCGCTCCCTCCGAAACATGGCGCGGACGCACACGCACCTTTTTCAAGGCTGGCATAGTGCGGCAGAGAGTGCAAGGGGCGGGAATCGGGATTAGCCACAGAGACGCAGAGGCACACTGGGAGACGTAAAAGAGCGCGTTTAGGCCGCGCCTTCGGAAACGGCGAGGTACGTCATTTGACCGAATGAAAATCGCGCTTCAATGTAGATCGAAAGGTCGTACTGTGAGAAGTTCTTTTGAAACTGCGATGGACTCATTTGCGGGTTTTGTTTTCTCAATTTGTTGAATACTTCCGGCGAAATGTTTCGGTGAGCGGTGATCGAGTAGATCAGCCGATCCCCAGAGGATACGGTTGGCTTACCAAGTATGGCCTCCGCTTCTGCAGCGGTCATGCCGAGGCGAAGTCCAGAACGGGTTGCAAGCGATCTAGATACCGATGACGACCGCGCACATCTACTGCTTCCTTTCCACGGTCTGCCGTCGGCAAAGAGGTAAAAAGTGAGATCGGTTTCGCCAGCCTCAAAGATCAGGTACGTGGTTCCGGTCCGCGATTTCGACGTGTAACAAATCTGTTCTCGTCCGGTTGAAGCATCCCCACGTTGAGTTACTTGCGCTTTTCCTAGTGACGCAGTAATTCTCCCGAATGGATTGCTGCCCACGTCGAAAAAATCGGCCTCTCGAAAACTTTGGCCGGCGATTTCAAAGTTCGCTGCAGAGAGGGCTCTATTTTCTGGAGTTCGCTCCGGCGTGCGAAAGTTCTCGTTGTGAATTGACCACCAATCGGAACGCCTTTTGATGTAGCCCGTTCGGTATCTCTGGGCCCGAACGCAGGGCGAGAGCACGGCGAACAGCACCAGTGCGGTTGACACGACCGGCGATGCGATGCGCGATCTCATTTGCGAGCGTGCGAGCGGTTGGCGAGGAGGTCGCGGATGGAGCGGAGCAGGGCGGACATTTGCTCGACGCGGGCGGGGTGCGCGCCGAAGCGGGCGGATTGATACAGTTCGGTCATTTGCGAGACGGGGGCGGCAAATTCCGGCGCGGGAATGGCGGACGCAAATTCGAGAGCGGTTTGCGACGGCGATTTGCGCCAGCCGCGCTTTTCGAGTAGGCGCAGCATTTCCGAGTATTCGAGCGCGGCGAGGCTGGCAGTCGCGTCGCCACGATGAGAGCGAAGCCGCCAGCGCGCCAGCAGATAGCGAAGCAGGGCGCGTCCGCGCATGACCATCAGCAGCGCGACGAGAAACACCAGCATCCCCGGCAAGAAATAGGGCGAAGCTTCGGTGCGGCGGTCGAGCCCCAGGATCGCGCCGATGGCAGCTCGCCGGCCGCGCTCGTAAAAATCGTGGGCGCGCTGGGACCAACTGCGCGAGACGGTGAAGGTGTTGCGGCCAAGCGTGAGCTGATGCGAGAAATCGTAATTCACCACCCACTCGCCCCAGTTGTACTGAAACCAATCCCAGTAGAGGCCCAGGCGATCGAAGACGCCGCCGCGTTTATCGTTCCCGCCCGGAGTGGGATCGAAGGTGAGCCAGCCGTGGCCGGGGAAGTAGACCTCGACCCAGGCGTGCGCGTCGCTGGCGCGAATGATGTAGTCGCCGGCCAGGTCGTTGTATTCGCCGGGGGCGAAGCCGGTCACGTAGCGCGCGGGGATGCCGAGGGTGCGCAGCATGACGGTCATCGCCGTTGCAAAATACTCGCAATGGCCGGCACGCCGTACGAAAAGAAAATTGGCCAGCGGATCGGCAGGGACGGGTCCCCTCAGATCGAGCGTGTAGCTGTAATGCTCTTGAAGGTAGTTGGAGATCGCGGAAGCGCGGTCGAATTCATTGCGCGAGTTGGCGGTTGCCGTCAACGCGAGTTTGCGGATGCGCGGATCGAGGCGCGCGGGCAACTGCAGGTAGAGATCGCGAATATCCTGCGGGAAATCGGGCGGCGCTTTGCGCAACTCCGGCGGATCAAGGACCGGCAGGTACGAAACGGCCTCGTAGCGAGTGGTGATGGCGTTATGCGCGGGGTTGAAGATTGAGCCGGTCGGGTCGCGCAAAAGATAGCCGAAATGCATGAATCCGGGGCGCGAGACGGCGTCCGCGAAGTGACCGCGGAGCACGGAGACGCGAGGAGCCAGAAAAATGGCGTCGGTGGCGATCGGCTCCATGAGCACGGTGTAATGCAGCGGCGTGAACTTGGCGCCGCGCAGCGGCGGAGCAGCGAAGTGATACTCGCCGTAGGATCCAGGGCTGACGATCTCTGGATTCCAGGGCGGCGTGAACCAATGCCTGCCGTCGAAATCGGTGAGCACGATGCCGCGCCAGTGAACGTCCTGCGCCAGGACGGGGTTGCCGAGCACGTGAATGCGCATCACCACGGAAGTGTTCTGCTGGATTTGGCCGATCTCGCCGAGGGTGACGTCGTTGCTGAAACCGGTCATCAGATTGGGCCGCAGATTGAGCGCGCTCATATAACCGGTGGTGAAGCGCGGGATCAGGAAAAAAAGAACGCCGCCAAGCGCGAGGGCGCTGACCGCCACGATTACGGACATGATCAGCAGGGCGCGATTCAAGCGGTGTGCGAGAGGCGAGTCGGCGTCCAGCGAGGGCGAAACGGCGCCCGTGGCGCTGCGCCGCATTTCGAGCGCGACGAATGTGGAAACGGCGAGCACCAGGAAAAGAGCCAGCGCCGCCAGAAAACCGCTGCCGACGGTGAGGATTGCCGATGCCAGCATGGCGGCGATCGCGAGCAGGGCTAGAAAAGCGTGGTCGCGTCCGGTGCGGGCGGAGCAGAGGCGGACGATCGTGGCGAAGAGAAGCAAGTGGACGGCGGCAAGCAGCGCCGCGTACATAAGCGGGTTGGGCGCGTCCGCGGCCATATCGCGCGACAGCACCCACACGTCAAACGGGAAGAAGAGGAAATAGGCGAGCACCAGTCCGGTGGCGGTGCGGGACGAGAGTTCGGGGCCGCGCGCGCGCCAAAGCCGGAAGCCCTTGCAGGCCAGTATCAGCGGGGGGACGAAAGTGGAAATCGGGTCAAGCTTGCCGGTGGTGACAATCGCCATCACGCCCGTGGAGACGAGCAGGAACAGTGAAATTTCGAAATAGCGCTGGACGGCCGGGAGTGGAGCGGCCGCTTGCGAGCCAGGCGCGAGGCCGGCGCCGGATATGCCGGATTGGGCGGCGGATGCCATGAATCTTTGATGCTAACACTGCGGGTGCGCCGGCTGTGGAATGCGGGGTTGTCGGGGTGCGAAAGGGCTAATGCGGGGTTCGTGGCGGGGGTGGAGGGGCGCGGAAACAAGGTTCTTGGCATCGGGCCACTTGTATTCGTGAGAGTTCACAACGGCGCAGGACGAGCGCGAACCGGTTGCATGAGAGGGTTCGGATGGCTGGCGGCGGAGGCCGTCCTGGGGGCGCTGGCGGGGTTTCGGCCAGCTAGGAGTTCGTCCTGCAAAGGAACGGTCTTGCTATGCCACGATCGAGAGCTTCACCTGGGCGGTTTCGCGCTCGACGGGGACGGGCTGCTTGGCTTTTTTTAAGCCGTCGACGTAGCAGCGAATTGCGTCCTGAGCCATGGAGCGCGCGTGATCGAGATCTTTGCCTTCGGTCACAAGTCCCGGAAGCGCTGGGACCGTGACGGTGTAGCCGCCGTGTTCGTTGGACTCGAAGAAGGCGGTGTATTCGTATTGCTTGGTTCGGCGGGATTTCATAAGCGGATTATAACTCCGCCACGCGATGCCGCGAACTATTTCCGCAGAAGTGTGACGAGTTCTTCGACCGTGATTTCAGCTTGATAGAGGATTGATTTAAGGGTTTTGGGAGCAAGGTCGCCGCCGTGCTGGGGAATCACCACGTGCAGATGGACCTTTTCGGCATGCCTGAGATTGGCGTGGCTGCCGGTTTGGTGATGAAGATAAAAGCCGGCCTTTAGCAGGACGCGGAGTAACTTTTTAGCGGTCATTCTCGGAAGCTTCGGCATCGCACAGACCGTATCGTTAATTGGTTACCAATGGAACTGGTTTTTGCCACGAGCAGATTCCGCAGCGGCGGCGATTTTGCGGGTGGCGCTGGAGATGGGCAGGGTGTGGAGTTTGTCGAGGAGAAGCGCACGGGATCGAGGCAGTTTCGGCAGGTTCGGGACGCTTGCCAGGAACGGAAGCAGCGTCACGTTGCGAAAAGTGACGCCGTGGCGGGCAGCGGGCAGGGCTTCGAGCGCGAGCGGCATGCCGTCAAACGCGAGCGTGGCTCGGAGATGCTTTTCGAGTTCGGCGCGCGGATGGCTGGTAACTTCCACGGCGGGGAACTGCCACATGCGCGAGAAGAGCACGCCATCGTGGGCGCCCGGATCGCGGACGAGCAGAGTGCGTCCGCGCGGGTCGCGGAGGATTGCGGCGGCGATGCGGACGTGGACCGTGGGCGGCTTGCGGCGCGGCGCGGGAATTTTCTCGGTGAGGTTGCGCGCGCGCGCCCGGCAGTGGATGTTTATGGGGCATTCGCTGCAGCGCGGGTTTTGCGGCGTGCAGATGGTCTCACCGAGCTCCATCAGCGCCTGGTTCCAGTCGCCAGGCTCGGAAAGTGCAAGCAATTGATCGGCGGTGGATGTTAGCTGGCGCCAGCGCAGCGGCGCGCGCAGGTCGCCGCGGATGGCGAGCAGTCGAGCGAGCACGCGGGCCACGTTGCCGTCGAGCACGGCGAGCGGCACATCGTAGGCGATGCTCAGGACTGCAGCGGCGGTGTAGCGGCCGATGCCGGGAAGCGCCAGCGCGGCTTCGAGCGTGCGCGGAAATTCTCCGCCGTGGTTCGCGATGATTTCACGAGCGGCGGCATGGAGATTGCGGGCGCGGCTGTAATAACCCAGGCCGGACCACTGGCGCAGCACTTCGGGCTGCGGAGCGCGGGCGAGCGCGGCGACGTCCGGAAATTTGTCCAGGAAATTTTCGTAATAGGGCAGCACGGCGGCGATGCGCGTCTGCTGCAACATGATTTCGGAGAGCCAGACGCGGTACGCGTCTCTGCTGGCGCGCCAGGGAAGTTCGCGCCGGTGGCGGCGATACCAGGCGAGCAAGCTTTGCTGGAATTTGGCGAGTTCGCGCGGCGCGAATGGCGCACGCGGAGAGAGTGGGCGCTTCATGCGGCGCTATTTTCGCACAGGAGCAATGCAAAAGCAGATTCCTCCGGCAGACGGCGCCGTTCGGAATGACAACGCGAGGGATGTTGGTCTTCGGAGCCTGGAGCGAACGAGAGTCGAGTCCACGCGCTGCAAACGGCTGGCGCGCTGAAGCGCGGCTCTACGCTGGCCGAAACGCAATTTGAGAGCGCGGCCCTACAGCTGGTCGATGAAGAGGAAATAAGAAGACGACCAGAGCGCCGTCGGGATGGTGCGCTGGGGGCGGGCGGTGAGGATGATTTTGAAGATTTCGCTGTCGCCCGCGAGCGTGTCTAGAAATGCGCCGCCGCGCGAGGACCAGTCGGGCTGCACCAGCGCCATTTCGCGCAGCGCGTCGTAGATGATTTCGCCGGCAGGTGCCAGGGGCGTCGCAAAAGTGTGGGTGCGAAACTGCAGCACGGAGTGCAGCTCGTAAAAATGCCAGGCGATGCAGGCGGCGAGCGAGACGGCGCGCTCGAATCGTTCCGCATATTCGGCGGCGGATGGCGAGCCAGCGGCGGCGCGCGACGGGCCTACGAACGGGTCGAGCACGAGCATTAGCCGGCGCTCATCCTCGCGCGCGAATTCGCGGACCATCAGGCGCCCGGATTTCGCGGAAACTTTCCAGTCGACGAAGCGCGCGCTGTCAGTGGCCAAGTAGTTTCGCAGGGAATGCAGCTCGTGGCCGCGTCCGCGAAAGCTGCTGGCGATTTCTCCGCTGAGCAGCGGCAGAATTTCGTAAAACTGGTCGGTTGATTCCACGCGCGGGTAGACAGTGATGGAAATGTCGGAAGTGACGGTGCGCGTCTTTTCGAAGAAGCCGAATGGGAAGCGGGTGCGAATGCCGAAGGCGTCCTGGCGGTACACGCCGCGGCGGGCGAAGCGCAGCTCCACTTTCTGGCGTGACGAGCTGCCGTGCGAGAGATAGGGAAAGAAAACTGGGCGAGTGAGAATGTGCGCGTCGTTGCCTTTGTCCTTTTCGCCTTTGGCATTCTCGCCGATTACGCGCAGCGAAAACGAGGGCCAGAAAAGCTTTTCGTTATGCAGTTCGAGTTCGGCGAGGATGGGCTGCTCGGCGAAGATGTGCTCGGGCAGGTCGAGCTTGAGGTTGACGCCGGTGAGCACCACGCGCGAAAGCACGCCGGAAATCAGAATGCCCGCCAGCGCGCAGGCGAGAATCAGAAAGAGAAGGTTGTTGCCGGTGTTGACGGCGGCGAGCACGAGGATGAACACCGCGGCGAGATAGATGATGCCGTCGCGAGTGAGGCGATAGTCGATCTGATAGGCGATCCAGCGCAGGCTGGTGCGCTTGGCCATGGCCGGGACGATGGCGATGGCAACCCAGCCGGCGAGGCCGAGCGCGAGCACCGTGGTTATAAGGGCGAACATGAAACGGCCCTGCTGCGCCGCCGCAGCGGAAACCAGCGCCACCGCCATGGCCACCGCGAGCACCAGCATGGCCACAGCGAAGTTGCGCCACGCGGAGCGTTCGCGCGGGCGGAAAAAACGCCCGAAGCGGGAGGCGGATTTTTGTGGGACGGCGACGGAGTTCATCAGATCCCTCGGCTCGCGTTGCTCGCTCGGGATAACGATGCTCGTCGCATCGTTAGACCGGAACGCGAGTGGAATCGATGATTTCGCGCAGGACGGCTTCGCCCTGCTCGGAGCGCTTTTCGGTGGAGACGTAGCGCGAGCTGACCACCACGCGATGCGCGAATACGTGGAGGATCAGGCGCTTGAAATCGTCGGGCAGGCAATAATCGCGGCCTTCGAGAAAAGCGCGCGCCTGCGCGGCACGATGCAGCATCACGGCGCCTCGGGGACTGACGCCGAGGCTCAGGTGTTCGCTTTGGCGCGTGCGCTCGACGATTTCGAGAGCGTAATCGAGCAAGCTATCATCGCACTTCACGCGCGAGACGGATTCCTGGGCGGCCACTACATCAGCGGAGTCCATGCTCGGCTCGATCTGATCGATCGCGGACGCGGCTGAATTGTTGCGGATGATTTCCTTTTCGCTGGCGCGGGAAGGGTAGCCCATGCGGATGCGCATCAAGAAACGGTCGAGCTGCGATTCGGGCAGCGGATACGTGCCGTGGTGCTCGATGGGATTCTGTGTGGCCAGCACCATGAAAGGCTTGGGCAGCGAGTGCGTGTGATTATCGACGGTGATCTGAGACTCGCTCATGGCTTCGAGCAGCGCCGATTGAGTTTTCGGCGTGGTGCGGTTAATTTCGTCAGCGACGATGATGTTGGCGAAGACCGGGCCGGGCTTGAATTCAAATTCCTGCGTTGCCGGATTGTAGACACTCACGCCGATCACATCGCTGGGCAGCAGGTCCGAGGTAAATTGAATGCGCTGAAAGGAACAGTGGAAGGAACGAGCCAGAGCTTGCGCCAAAGTGGTCTTGCCCACGCCGGGAACGTCTTCCACAAGTAAGTGGCCGCGCGCCAGTAGCGCGATTAGCGCCAGCTGAATGACGTCATCTTTCCCTTTGACGACTTGCGCGATGGAGCGCTGCAGTTCCGCAAAGGGTCCGCTTGCGGAGCCGGCGATTGTGTTGGTAGCTGTTTGCAATTCGTATGGCCTTCTGTGAAAATGATCCGGCCGGGCGGTTCGATATGGCACCCAGCCAGCCGGTTTCTACTGCAAGCGCTTCGAATTCGGGCGATTAGCTCAGTTGGTTAGAGCGCTCCCCTCACACGGGAGAGGTCCAAGGTTCAAGTCCTTGATCGCCCACCACTGCTTCGCGGCGCGCCCCGAGCGGCAACGGCCTACCATTTGATTCTGCCACGAATCCAGAAGCTGCCTAGGGGCACATTTACGCTGTGTGCCTAAACCACCCAGCGTGCCGCCCGCACGACGGCGTTGAACCCGTTTCGGAGGGACTCTTCACCGATCCTCACCGGATCGATTCAGAATCGCGCCTACGGTGGGGGCGGCGCTCGCCCCGTGTTGAACTGGGTTAAACCTGAGGGGAGCGGCTTGCGTCCAACGTTATTGATGGCGGGGATTGATGGCTCGCAGCTTAAGATAATGCGGGCGGCACCGCTACTGATGAGAATGGGAGGCGAAGATGAGCCGGCGTAACGGGCGGACGGCGGCGTTGATTGGCGCGATGGCAGCAGCCGCCGTCATTGCTGCACTCATGCCCGTGATGGGCGTTGCCGCGATCACGCATGGCGAGCGCGCCAAGTCAGACGCGCCGCTGGCGAGTGCCGGCCGGCTCTATTTTCTCGATACGCACGGGCGGGCAGTGATGTCCGCGAACACGGACGGCTCGAACGTGCAGGTGGTAGCGAACACCGCGGGCATGCCGGACGGAATCTCGGTCGACCCAGCGGCAGGGCAGGTCTACTGGACGAACATGACAACTTTCCACCCTGGCGGGCAGAATTGGCATTCGGGAGGGCACAGTGACTGGATGGCGCGATTCGGCGCCGGGTCGCTGCAGCGCGCGGATTTGAACGGGAGCCACGTGACGACCGTGGTGCCGAGCGGCGGTACGTATCGCCCAAAGCAGATGACCATCGACTTGAAGGACGGCAAGCTGTATTGGTCGGACCGCGAGGGAATGCGCCTGATGCGATCGAATCTGGACGGATCGGACGTGCAGACGCTGGTCGAGACGGGGCAGCGCGTCGAAGGCCAGCGCGGCGACCCGAAGGATTACTGCGTGGGAATTGCGCTGGACGTGGCTCGCGGAGAGATGTATTGGACGCAGCGCGGCGATCGTTCTGACGATGGCAGCATCCGGCGCGCCAGCATGAATATTCCCAAAGGCGAAAGCCCGGCGCATCGCACGGACGTTCAGGTGCTGTTCGATCACATGCCCGAGCCGGTGGATCTGGCTCTCGATTTGAAGACGCGCACGATGTATTGGACATCGGATGGCGGCGATGGGCCTGGTGCGGACACCGTGAGCCGCGCGCCGATGGACCCGCCTGTTGCGTCGACGGGCAGTTACGACCCTGCGCATCGCAAAGATCAGCAGATTTTAGTGACGGGGCTGAACGGCGGCATCGGAATCTCGCTCGACCTGAAGCGCGGGCGAATGTTTTTCACCGATTTGGGTGGAAACGTCTACACCGCGAAACTGGATGGCTCTGATGAGAAGACTTTGTTGAGCGATATGGGTTCGCTGACCGGGATTACCTACGTGGCCTCGGAGTAGCTCGGTCGCCTCGGTCAGACGCTGTGCTGGCATGAGGTCGATTCGCGCCGCATTTCCGAAGGCATCTCGAACCCGTCCCGACGCTGCCCGTCGGGAATGCGGGTGAGGGATCTGCTTCTGGTGTTTTGCGGGCCGGGCGGAGGAGATGCTTCAGCCTCTCGGTCGGGCACAGAAATATTATCTTTGCTTTTTGTTCGCCTTGTGCTAGGATGCGCTTTCCGAGACGGGCGGAAGGGGTTGGGGCGGTTGCTGGCGCCATCTGATATGATGACGCCGCCTGCGTCCACCCCGGGCACAGGACACAAAACGAAAGACCAATTGAGGTGCCAGCATGAACGACGACAAAACTAAAAATTTGGATTTGGCGATTTCGCAGATCGAAAAGGCGTACGGCAAGGGCTCGATTATGCGCTTGGGGAATCGCGACGTGCTGGTGCCGGTCAGCGTGATCCCCACCGGCTCGATTTCGTTGGACGCGGCTCTGGGAGTGGGCGGATTTCCGCGCGGGCGGGTGATCGAAGTGTACGGCCCGGAATCGGGCGGCAAGACCACGCTGACGCTGCATGTGATCGCCGAGGCGCAAAAGCTGGGCGGGCAGGCGGCGTTCATCGACGCGGAACATGCGCTCGACCCGGTGTACGCGCGCAAGCTGGGAGTGGACGTCGATAACCTGCTGGTGTCGCAGCCGGATAACGGCGAGCAGGCGCTGGAAATTGCCGAAGCGCTGATCCGCTCGAATGCCGTGGATGTGGTGGTGGTGGACTCGGTGGCCGCGTTGGTGCCCAAGGCCGAACTGGAAGGCGAAATGGGCGAGCCGCAGATGGGCTTGCAGGCGCGGCTGATGTCGCAGGCGCTGCGCAAGCTGACGGGAATCGTGTCGAAATCGAGGACCTGCCTGATTTTCATCAACCAGATTCGCGAGAAGATTGGCGTGATGTTCGGCAATCCGGAGACCACCACGGGCGGGCGCGCGCTGAAATTTTACTCGTCGATTCGCGTGGATATTCGCCGCATTCAGTCGATCAAGGAAGGCGACCGGGTGGTTGGCTCGCGCACGCGCGGCAAAGTGGTGAAGAATAAAGTGGCCGCGCCGTTCCGCGAAGCTGAGTTCGACATTATTTACGGCGAAGGCGTTTCCAAGGAAGGCGATCTGCTGGACTTGGGCGTCACGAAAAACGTGCTCGAAAAATCCGGCACGTGGATTTCGTACAAGGGCGAGCGCCTGGGACAGGGCCGCGAAAACGCGCGCGTATTCTTGAAGGAACACCTCGACGTGCGCGACAAGATCGAGCACGAACTGCGCAAGGTCCTTGGCCTGGTTGCCGCGCCTTCGGAGAACGGCAAGAAGCCTGCCGCCGAGGAAGCGGAAAAGCCCGTCGCGAAAGCCGCCGCTGCCGGACAGACCCAAGCCCGCGCCGGCCGATAAGGAGAGGCGACCGATGACAGCCGCCGACCGCGAACGAGCCGTCAGCTATCTGGCGCAGACTCGTGACAATTTGCTGCGCGCAACGCGCGGGCTTTCGCCCGCGCAGTTGGCGTTTAAGCCCGCGCCGGGGCGGTGGTCGGTGGCGGATTGCTTGGAGCACTTGGTAACCGTTGAAAACCGCGCGATGGAAGGCATTTCCGGCGCGCTGCAGCAGCCGGCCGATTCGGCAAAGCGCAGCCCGTTCGATGGCCGCGATGACGAGCTGCTGCAAATCGTCACCGACCGGAGTTCTCCGCGGAAAGCTCCGGAAATGGCGGAGCCCTCCGGCCGCTGGCCGCAGGATCAGCTTCTCCGCGAGTTTGAGGCCACTCGCGCGCGCAGCATCGAACTTGCGCGCAGCACCGTATGCGATCCACGGCAGCATTTTTTCGCTCACCGCGCGTTTGGCGAACTCGATTGTTACCAATGGATCCTGCTGGTGGCAGCGCATGGCGACCGCCACCGCGCCCAGATTGAAGAAGTTCTCGGCGCGCCGAACTTCCCCCGCGCCGCAGCCGCCGTCTGAAGCGCGCTCGTTGCTAAGGCGGGCCTCGCCGACCCGGTTGCGGTGATGATCGGCCGGCCGCCGATTGCACGAGCTGCCCGTCGCACCTGTTCTTCAGGCCAGTTGCATAAATATTCGCCAACCTGGAAAATGACTTCGGCTTTTGGGTTGCGTGCTACGGCGCGCTTCCTTAAAATGTGCTGGCAATCCGATGTGAGCTAGCGGCGGAGTCCATTTACATGGGGAAATCCTCGGGCTTTAAGCAGTCCTGCTCGGTATTGTGTCTCGTTTTGGTAGGTGCGCTGGGAGTGGCCTTTGGAGCTCCGGCGCGGCGGCCAGCACGGTATGCGCGTCACCATCGCGTTTACCACCACCGCCGTTACTACCGCGCCAGCTATATCGACCCCGCCAAGGACGACGTAACCACCTACGACGATCCCGTCGTGCGCCAGATTGCCGTGGAAGCGCTGGGCCATCAAAGCGGTTCGGTGGTGGCGGTGAATCCCGAGAACGGCCGCATTCTCTCCATCGTAAACCAAAAGATGGCGTTCTCCTCGGCTCTCGAGCCGTGTTCCACAATCAAGCCTTTCGTCACGATCGCGGCGCTTTCGGAAGACGTGATCACCGGCGACACGATGCTCCGCGTAGGCCCGCGCCGCTACATGAATTTGACGGAAGCGCTGGCGCACTCGAACAACGAATTCTTTCAGGAGGTCGGCACCCAGCTTGGCTTCGACCGCGAAGTGAAATACGAAAAAATGCTGGGGCTGGGACAAAAAGTCGGCTACGACATTCCCGAAGAGCAGCCGGGATATCTTCCGACCGCGCCACCACAGTTTGGCGGGGTCGCCCGCATGTCCAGTTTTGGCGAAGGGATTCGCATCACGCCGTTTCAATTGGCGTCGCTGGTCACGATGGTCGCCAACGGCGGCACGCAATACTATTTGCAATATCCGCAGGGCCCCGAAGCCGTCGCGAGTTTCCGGCCGCGCATTCGCGACCACTTCGATCTTCAATCGTACTTGCCGGACCTCCGTGAAGGAATGCTAGGCGCGGTGCTTTACGGCACGGCGCGTCGCAGCTACGATCCCGACGGCGAACAGGACCTCGGCAAGACCGGCACCTGCACTGACGACCACGTGGGAGGGCATCTCGGCTGGTTTGTATCGTATGCCGATCAGCAACATCCGAAAATCGTGCTGGTGGTGCTGCTGCACGGATCGAACCCGTGGATCAGCGGACCGCGCGCATCCGGCATCGCTGGCCAGATTTATCGCGGGCTTTACGCGCACAACTATTTCGCCACCGTCGCCGATACGCACCAGGACGATTACTCGGGCGCGTCTGACGGCGAGGGCTCGCTGGCTTCGCGCTAGCCCGGTCTCCGAAGATCTTCGCGCGTTTCTGCGATTCGTCCACGGCATCGCTTTCACCAGCCGAAGCTTCGCTATCCGTCGCGAGGAAAAGCAGCTTGCGGGCATTTCGGCGCCGGTGTATACCTCCCCTGCAGAAAATCTCGAATTGAAATCTGCGTCAGCGCGTCAATGGAAGCAAATGGGGGTGGGCATGAGGAATGCGAGGTTGTTCGCCTGTGTGTTGGTTGTGATTGGAGTTTTCGCGCTGGTGGCGCCGAGGGCGTCCGCGCAGGAATCCTGCGACAATCTGAAGTCGCTCAAGATCCAGAATGTGACGATTGCGGCCACGGAAACTTTTGGTCCTGAGCACGTCCTCGCGATTCCGGTTCCCCCAACGCCTTTCGCCAAGGCCCACACGGTGCGAGTTTCCACGCCGATTTGCCGAGTGACGGCGTATGCCACGCCGACGTCAGATTCGCATATCGAAATCGAAGTCTGGCTGCCTGAGTCCTCCAACTGGAATAAGAAATTCGAGGCAGTCGGCAACGGCGGTTTTATCGGAGCGGTTGATTACGACGAGATGTTCGCCGGGTTCGCGCGTGGGTACGCGACGGCGGGCACGGACACGGGCCATAAGGGAATCGATGAAAGCTGGGCGCTTGGCCACAAGGAAAAGTTGATCGACTGGTCCTACCGTGCGGTGCACGAGATGACGGTAGCGTCCAAACAGATCGTGAGAGCCTATTACGGAACTCCAGCGAAGCTTGCGTATTGGGATGGATGCTCGACAGGAGGGAAGCAAGGCCTGACCGAGGCGCAGAAATATCCTGACGATTATGACGCGATCGTTGCCGGGGCGCCCGCGAACTACATCACGCACTTGCAAGCCGGCGCCGAATATCTGAGCTTCGTTTCGCTGAAAGACGGAACGAGCGGCCCAGAATACATTCCGCCCAGCAAATATCCGGCGATTCACGACGCGGCGCTCGATACTTGCGACGCGATGGATGGCGTGAAAGACGGCGTGATTGAGGATCCCATGCTGTGCCATTTCAATCCGAAGAAGATTGAATGCACGGGCGCGGACGGTCCGAACTGCCTGACCGCCGCGCAGGTGAAAACCGCGCAGACGATTTATGCGGGCGCGAAGTGGGCCGACGGCAAACAAATCTATCCGGGGCTGGAGCCGGGCACGGAGCTCGACTGGAAAATAATGGTGGGCGGCCCGAAACCGGGCGGCATCAGCAACGGATTTTTTCAGTACATGGTTTTCGACAATCCGAACTGGGACTTTCGCACATTTAACCTGGATCGTGACACGCGCTACGCGGATAAGAAGCTCGGGTGGATGATGAACGCCATCAATCCGAACCTCCACGCTTTCGAGGCCCACGGCGGCAAGCTTGTGATGTACGACGGATGGGCCGACCAGCTAATCGCGCCGCAAAACGGAGTGAACTATTACACCAGCGTGGTGACTGCCATGGGCGGGCTGCAAAAGACGCAGCAGTTCGCGCGGCTGTTCATGGTACCGGGAATGAAGCACTGCAAAGGCGGAGTTGGTCCTACGACGTTCGATCCGCTGAGCGCCGCGGAAAAATGGCGCGAGCAGGGAATTGCGCCGACGAAGATCATCGCGTCAAATTCGGTGGGAGAGAAAGTGGTGGAAACGCGGCCTCTATGTCCCTACCCGCAAGCGGCGATTTACAAGGGCAGCGGCGATACGAACGACGCGGCGAATTTCGTGTGCGGCAATCCGAAGTGGTAGGGAGACCCGCAGGCGGTAGAGCGCTATTATGCGATCGCGGAAAGCGGCGGCAATCCGCCGCACTCCACATGACGGTTGCCGTTTGCGCGCCTTGTTGCGATTGCATTGGAACCAAAAGCAGATTCCTCTCTGCGTGGCCGACCGATTCGCACGTGCTGCGAATCGGAACAGCAAAAGCTCGGGCACTCCGCCCGGAATGACAGCCGTTTTTTTTCGCGGGGCCTGGCGTTGCCGCGGATGCAGCGCGAAACATCGGCTGCATCCGCTTGCAACTTATACTTGGCTACTTGGTTGCCGCTTGCTTCGAAGTGAAGCCGAAGAGGCGCATGGCGTTTTCTTTCAGGATCAGGGGGCGAACTTCGTCCTTGATGGCGATTTTGGCGAAGTCTGCCATCCAGCGGTCGGGGGTGATCAGCGGATAGTCCGAGCCGAAGAGCATTTTGTTTTTGAGCAGCGTGTTGGCGTACTGAATCAGGCTCGCCGGAAAATATTTCGGAGACCATCCGGAAAGATCGATGTAGACCTGGCGCTTGTGGAGACAGATGGAGAGCGCCTCGTCCTGCCAGGGGAACGACGGATGCGCCATGATGATGGGCATATCCGGAAAGTCGACGGCCACGTCGTCGATGTACATCGGATTGCCGTATTTCAGGCGAATTCCGCCGCCACCGGGCATTCCCGTGCCGATACCGCTGTGGCCAGTGTGGAATAGCACAGGCAACTGCGCTTCTTCGATCACTTTGTAAAGCGGGTAGGCGATGCGGTCGTTGGGGAAAAATTGCTGAATTGGCGGATGGAGCTTGAATCCGCGAATCATACCGGTTTTGATCAGGCGCTTGGCTTCTTCGATTGCCGATGGGCCCTGTGTGGGATCGACGCTTGCGAAGGCCATCATGATGTCGGAATTTTGCGCGGCGAATTCGATCACCGTGTCGTTGGAAACCTGCGGACGGCCGGAGAGCCGCTCGGCGACGGTAAAAACCACGCAGCCGATGTTGCGCGAGCGGTAGTATTCCGCCATACCCGCGCGGCCGCGCGGCGCGCCTTCGCCGAAATATTTTTTGGCGGCTTCGTCGGCTTCCGTTCCTTCACCTTCGTGTTCGATGTGCACGTGCACGTCGATTGCGGCCAGGCGGTCCGCGTCGAACTTCTTGTCATTGGCCATTCAGATCACTCCATCGTGAGTTGGATTGCAAATCGAGTCGCTGAACTTAGGCAGCAATTATCGGTCGTTTCGGCGGATTACTCAACAGCGGCGTTGGGCGGCGCGGGCATTTGTTTGCGCCAGCTAGCGCCATTTCTTCAATGCGGGCCAGGCTTGCTGTAAGGTGCCGAATTTGGCGCCGCGGCAGATGTGAACGGCGATTCCTGTTTCAAGCGCGTAAGGGTTATCCGCGGAAGTGCCAACGTACTCGACGCTATCGAATAATTCGTGGAGCCTTTCCGGCCGATCGCCGAGAACGATCAGGCAGTTTCCGGAGTAACCGCGCGGCCCCCAGAGAAAATAGGTTTGGTGTCCGCTAAGCGCGGGCGGCAAGCCGTAATGCGGGCCGAAAAAATCGATGGCGCCGGCTTGGCCGTAATCCTGCGCGAAAATTCCGCAGCCGGCGCGGTCCTGCGGAGGGATGCGGTTCCACGCCACGGCGGTTTCCTCAACGATTTCCCGCCAGCCAAACTGATCGGCGTACCACTGTGGGAGCGCTGCTCGTTCGTGACTGTATTCCGTGACGGGCAGCTTGAACGGAAGACGATTCGCATAGGAGAGAAACTCAGCCGGAGACAGGACCGGAACCATGATGGGCGCGAAAAAAAGTCCCGTGGCGGCCAAGACAGCTACGCTGGCGGGTTTCAGCCAGGCCAACGAGCGAGCGTCGATGAGGTTGTCAAAGACGGCCGCGCCGGCGGCCAAAAGCATGGGATAAATCGGGGCGAGATAGTAGATCTTGCCGTGCAAGGCGAACAAGACCGCGTAGCAAACGATGAAACTCCAGGCGAGAAATCGGAGCGGCGCCCATTTGCGCCACGTGAAGAGCCCACCCAGACCAGCGAGCCAAAGCGGCGCGGCCAGCAAGCCAGTGAGCAGCGCCTCCTGAAAGAAGTACTGGCCGGCGGAAAGGACCACATCGCGGTGTTCCGCGCGAATATTGTGCATCAGCTGCAAAAACGGCCAGTGATAGTGGACATTCCACAAAATGTTCGGCAGGAAGATCGCCAAAGCCGCGGCTCCTCCGAGCCAAATCCATTTATTGACAAAGGCGCGGCGCTCTTTGGTTAGCAGCAAGCCAACCAGAATCGCGAAACCGAAGAGCGCGATGGTGTATTTTTCTTCCATGCCCACGCCAGCGATGACGCCGAACCAGAGCCAGTAGCGCGGACGGGCGCGATTGATGGCCAAAATCGCGCAAGACGCGCACCCCATCCACAGATTCGGCTCCAGGCAATTTGTGGTGAGCAGGCTGCCATCGGAAAGATAGATGGGCCCAAGAGCCACGGCGACCGCGCTCAGCAGCATCGCGAAACGACGGCCTCCCAATTCGCGCGCGATCCATGCGGTTTGTACAACGAGCAGAGAAGATGCGAACGCCGGGACCAAACGAATGCTCCGAAGAGAATCGCCAAAAACCGCTCGGCAAATGCGGACAAGAAACGGGATCAGCGGCGGCTGGTCCACATAGCCCCAGGCCAGGTGATTGCCACAGGCCATGTAATCGAATTCATCGCGGAAGTAGCCATAGCGATTGTTGAAGTACATATGGAGCAGGAAGACGGCGAGCGCGATGGCCCAGATGATCGCCATGCCGGAGGCTGGGCATGACGATTCGGCGTGCCGCTCCCTGAATGGGGCGGACGCCGGTGCTGACAGCAGCGAGTTCTCGCGATTGTCCACGCGCTAATTCATACGTTGCAGGCTGAGAAATTGTTTCCTTGCAGCGCCGGGAAACTTCTGTCCCCGGGTTGCCAAGACTTCGCTATTACTGGGCTATTGTGGCGATCTAGACGGCCCTTCCACCTATTATAATTTTGAGGTGGGCAGGGTAAATTCGAGGCGGTTGCCCCAGGGATCATTTGCGTAGAAGCGGCGAACGTTGCCAATGGCTACGTCCCAGGCGCAGCGAACGCCGGCATCTTCGAGGGCCGAGAATGCCGCTTCGATGTCTTCTACGGCGAAGGCAGGATGAGCTTTTGTCGCAGGCTGGAAATTTCCTTCGACGCCGATATGCAATTGTCGCGTGCCGACTTGGAACCAACAGCCGCCGCGGACTTGTAGAAGTTCCGGCTTTTCGATTTCTTGCAGGCCAAGCAAGCGGCCGAAAAATTCGCGTGCCGCTGATTCGCAGCCGGGCGACGCGGCGATTTGCACGTGGTCGAGATCGGTGATCAGCATGGCAGCATGATACGCGCTTGGCCGCCGCGCGAAAAACGCGCTGTCGCTGCGATGCAAGTGAGCCGCGCTGATATTTTTCCCGTCTGCGGCACGACTGAAATCGTGCTCTGACGAAAACCAGCCAACCGGACGTCAGGCTTTTGGCAGATCCTGGCCGGGGACCCACCAGCCGTGGACTTGGCTGTAGCTGCGGAATGGGAGGTGTACGACGGCGATGGGACCGGCTTGCATCTCTTGCGTGTCGACGATGATTAAGTCTGAGCGTCCGCCTTCGAGCAGGCGGCTGGCGATGCCGACGAGGTAGCCGTCGCCTTCGGCAGCGCCGCGATTGCGCGGGACGAAGCAGCATTCCTGCAAACTCGAATCGTCGCCCACCCAAAATTCGGTTGTGGTGCGCGTGGCGTGATCGAATTTGGTGTAGGAGTTGGTCGGGCGGAAGGCGACATGGCCGAGCTTGGCGTTGAGTGGCTTCGTAGGATCAGTAGTCGGCATGAAGCCGATGCGGTAAGGATGGGTGACGTAGCGATCATCTTGGCGCGGGAGCGCACCCGTCTGGGGATAGAGCCGCTCCATGCTGTAGTCTGAAATATTTTTCTTCGACAGATCGACGGAAAGGCGCGTGAGATATCCCGACGCGGTTTTCGGATCGAAGGGTTCGCCGTGGAGATTGGGAAAGAACGGGAATTGATTGCTCAGCGCCATGTCCATGTCGACGTACAGCGTGTTGCCATCGGAGAATGTGCCCATGACGTGCGTGGCGCAGCGCCCAGGTCCTTTGAACCAGCGCAGATCCTTGCCGTCGCCGCCGCGTTCGAGGACGCCGAACCACGTGGGCAGCGTGTTATCCCAGGCGAAGTGCACCCAGCCTTCTTTCATTTTGTCCACGCGGGTCGCGAAGGGGATGCATAGGAAGGCGATGTATTTTTCGGAGACGGCGAAATCGTGGAGCATTCCGACGTAGGGAACTTTGATCCAGGTGGACCAGGTGATGTTGCCCTTGGCGTCGCCGGAGAACACGTAGACGTCGTCCGAGTCGAGGCCTTTGCCTTCGTAGCCGAAGGAAATAATTTCGCCGGTGTTGTGATCGAATTTTGGGTGCGCCGTGTGCGTCAAGCTTTGGAGTTCGCCGCCCCAGGTGTAGTAGTTGTTGACGGTTTCGAGCGTCAGCGGATCCATCAGCACCGGCGGGCTGTCTTCCTTCATGGCCATCATTTTGCCGTTGTAGTAGACGATGTGAGTGTTGGCGGTGCCGCGGCTGACGCCTTTCACGCTGGGATCGTCGAAAAATGGATTGCGGTAAATATTGAAGAGGCGGCGGCGCGCTTCGGCCTGCGCGTCATAGCGCTGCGTGCGCGCGTAGCGGGACTTGAAATCCACGTGGCCATCTTTGATTCGGAACATGCTGATGTGGCCTTCGCCGTCGAAGGGAATGCCCTTGGGGGCGGGATACTGAAAATCGGGGCCGACGCGGTAGAACGCGCCGTCAATGTTACTGGGAATTTCGCCTTCGATATCGCAGTCGCGCAGGTCGCATTCGGTGCGGAACGGGCCATTGCCGCCGAGATACGAGGATTCCGGAAAATGCACGGCCGCCGCGCCAACGGCCGGTGCAAACGATATTCCACCGGCGACCGCGCCTGCGCCAGCGGCTGCCGCGACTGTGCCCATGAACTTGCGGCGGTTCATGGATTGGCTGTTCGAAGGCGACTGAATCTTCGCCGATTTCTTTTTCACGACGTCCACCCCCTAAAATTCAGCCCGTAGCATAGTCGCGCGCGGCCTGCTAAGCAATAAGGAAGCAAACACAGGCCGCGCCCGGCTTCTCGCCAGAGCTCGATCGTGCTACTTCTTCGGAGTCAGCCGCAAAACCTGGCCATCATCATCGAGCAGATAGATGGCCCCGTCGGGGCCTTGCACGATGTCGCGGATGCGTTCGTGGAGATTGGTCAGAAGCCGCTCTTCCGACACGACACGATCGTCTTTGATCACCAGACGAATTAGGGCGCGCGCAGCCATTCCTCCGACGAAGAGATTGCCCTTCCACTCCGGAAACACGTCCCCGGTGTAAAACATCGCGCAGCCCGGAGCAATATCGGGATACCAGAAATAAACGGGCTGGATGGTGCCGGGCATTTGCGTGGCGCCGGTGCCGGCGATGGGTTTGCCGTTGTAGCGGCGGCCGTAGCTCACGTTAGGCCAGCCATAATTACCGCCCGGCTGGATGATGTTGACTTCGTCGCCGCCCATCGGGCCGTGCTCCACAACCCATAGTTTGCCGGTGGCGGGATCAATGGTTGCTCCTTCGGGATCGCGGTGGCCGTAAGAATATGTTTCCGGCAGCACGGTGGGATCGCTGAGAAACGGGTTGCCTTGGGGTATCGAGCCATCGCGATTGATGCGCACCACGCGGCCAGTGAAGTTGCGCAGGATATCGGGATCAGTGACTTCATGATCCTCGCCGTCGTAGTTCGCGTCGTAAAAGCGGAAGCGGTCCGCGCCGGTGACGAACATGGTGCCGTCGGGCGCGAAGACGATGCGGCGGTTCACGCCGTCGAGCAGCACCTGCACGTTTTCGAGCCGTGTTTTGTCTTCGCTGAGCCGCGCGCGGGCCAATCGTTCTTCGCCAATGCGCATGGTGCGGCGCTCGGCGACGGTGGCATTAAACACGTCATCGTAGAAATATTTCACCGGCCATACCGCCGGCGCCTCGCCGGGCGGCGGCGCGAAATAGGTGAAATAAATCAGGCGGTTGTGGGCGAAATCGGGATCGACGGCAACATCGTGCAGCGATTCCGCCGCAACCACTTTTGTATCCGGAACTCCGGCGATGGGCCCCGAGTAAACCCCGTCGATGGACGCGACGCGCATCTCGCCGTAGCGCTCGGTGATCAGCATTTTGCCGTCGGGCAGAAACGCCAGCGACCAGGGCGCTGGAATGCGCGAAATAATTATGTCCACTTTGACTGGCGGCGATTTTTTTGCCGGCGGCGGAGCGTTGGTCTGTCCCGCAAATGCGGGCTTTGGCGGAGGGTAATCCGCGGGATTCGCCATCTGCGCGCGGAGCGGCAACGAAAAGGCCGCGGTTAGCGCCAGCATCGCGCCCGGCAATGCAGCCGCGCAAAGGAACTTTTTCATGTGCATGGGAAGACCTCGCTTCCAGGACGAGCCGAAAATCGTGGCCGCGATACTACACGCACTTGCGCCCTCAGGCAATCGTCGGGCCGGCGCGTGAGACGTTGGAGGAACTTCGAGCGCGGCGCGGGGAGACGCGAGAAAAAGAAAAACGGCGTCCCGAATCGCTGGAACGCCGCTCTTGAAGCGACAGTGCAGAGTATTTTAGATCGAGACCGCTACGCGCGGACTTCCCAGGTGTCGCCGGCGCGCAGCAGGTTTTCCAGATTGCCGGGGCCGCGTTTGGCTTGCACTTCGCGCAGCTGGGAATTGATCAGGTCTTCGTAGCGCGGCACTTCGATGGAGCGGAACACGCCGATGGGAGTGGGGAAGCCGTCGTTCTGCTCCATGTGCGCGAGCAGGAATGGGTAGACGGGATCGGAATTGTGCTCGTCGTGGACCAGCAAATCTTTTTCGCCGATGCCGTTGCCGAGCTGGACGACTTCGAGTTTCAGGCCGTTCAGACGGATGCCCTTGTCGCGATTTTTTCCGAAGATCAACGGCTTGCCATGTTCGAGCTGGACGATGTGCTCGCTGCGCGCGTCGCGCTCGGTGATCGTGTCCCACGCGCCGTCGTTGAATATGTTGCAGTTTTGCAGAATTTCGATGTACGCGGAGCCCTGATGCGCCGCGGCGGTTTTCAGCGTAGCTTTCAGATGCGGCTGGAAGACATCGACCGACCGAGCGACGAAGGTGGCCTCCGCGCCAATCGCCAGAGCGATGGGATTAAATGGTCGGTCGGAAGCGCCGAACGGCGAGGACTTCGTCTTCTTGCCCATTTCCGAAGTCGGCGAATACTGGCCCTTGGTCAGGCCGTAGATGCGGTTATTGAACATCAGCACCTTGAGGCCTACGTTGCGGCGCAGCATGTGAATCGTGTGATTGCCGCCGATGGAAAGCGAGTCGCCGTCACCGGTAACTACCCAAACTTCCAGATCGGGACGCGAGACTTTGAGTCCGGTGGCCACCGCGGGAGCGCGGCCGTGGATGGTGTGGAAGCCGAACGTGTTCATGTAATACGGGAAGCGGCTGGAGCAGCCGATGCCGGAAATCACCACGAACTTTTCGCGCGGGATGCCCAGCTCCGGAAAGACCGATTGCACCGCGGACAAAATCGCATAGTCGCCGCAACCGGGGCACCAGCGAATCTCCTGGTCGGTTTGAAAATCTTTTTTGGTTAACGCCGGCAAAGTGGCCGTGGACATTTCCTAGCTCCTATCGACGAACAACTCGTCGCGTGAGCAGATGTGGCGGCGATCAGCGATCGGCCAGAATCTGCTCGATCTTGCGTTCGATTTCCGATTGCTTGAAGGGCTTGCCCTGAATTTTGTTCAGGCCCTGCGCGTCGACCAAATATTTCGCGCGCAGCAGCATCAGCAGCTGGCCCGTGTTCATTTCCGGGACGAGCACGCGGTCGTAACGCCCAATCACGTCGCCCAAATTCTTCGGCAGCGGATTCAGGTGCCGCAGGTGGACGTGCCCGATCTTGTGTCCTTTTTCGCGCTGGGTTTTCAGCGCGGCGGTCACCGGGCCATACGTCGAGCCCCACGCCACGATCAGCAGATCGCCATTGGGGTCACCAGCCGGGACGACATCCGGGACGTCCTGAACGATCGCTTCGACTTTGGCGGCGCGCAGTCGAACCATTTTTTCGTGATTCAGCGGCTCGTAGTTGACGTTGCCGGTGACGTCCTGCTTTTCGAGGCCGCCGATGCGATGCTCGAGGCCCGGCGTGCCGGGAACGACCCAGGGCCGTGCCAGCGTTTGCGGATCGCGGCGGTACGGATGGAAATCGGTCGGATTGGTTTCGAAGTTCACCGGGAATTCCGGCAAGTCTTTCACCGACGGGATGTGCCAGGGCTCGGCACCGTTGGCGAGGTAACCGTCCGAGAGGATGATGACCGGAACCATATACTTGGTTGCGATGCGGCTCGCTTCGATGGCGATCCAGAAGCAATCGCCAGGAGTGGCAGGAGCGAGCACGGGCACGGGCGCTTCGGAGTTGCGTCCAAACAGAGCCTGCAGCAGATCCGCCTGCTCGGTTTTGGTCGGCAAGCCGGTGGAAGGGCCGCCACGCTGAATGTCGCAAATGACCAGCGGCAGTTCGACGGCTACGGCCAGGCCGATCGCTTCGGTTTTCAGCGCCATGCCGGGGCCGGAAGTGGTCGTGAGCGCCAGCGCTCCGCCGTAGGCCGCGCCGATGGCCGACGTCACGGCTGCGATTTCATCCTCCGCCTGAAAAGTGATCACGCCGAAATTTTTGTATGCGGAAAGCTCGTGCAAAATGTCGGACGCGGGCGTAATCGGGTACGATCCCAGGAACAGCGGCAGCCCCGACTTTTGCGAGGCAACCACGAAGCCCGTGGCCAGCGCGACATTGCCGCTGATGTTGCGATAAATTCCCGGCGCGAGCTTGGCAGGCGGAATCTCGTAGGAAATTTGAAAAGCTTCGGTGGCTTCGCAATAGCTGTAGCCTGCCTGCATAGCCAGCTTATTGGCCTGCACCAGCATCGGCTTGCTCTTGAACTTGTCGTCGATCCAGCGCAGGGTCGGTTCCATGGAGCGGTTGTAGAGCCAATAGCACATTCCCAGCGCGAAGAAATTTTTGCAGCGGTCGACGCTCTTGCTGTCAAGGCCCAGGTCTCGCAACGCCGCGCGGGTCAGCTTGGTCAACTCGACGGGGAAGAGACGGTAGCCATCGAGCGAATGGTCCTCTAGCGGATTGGAGGTCATCTGCGCCTTGCGCAGGTCGGTCTCGCCGAACTCGTCGAGATTCGCGATCAGGATCCCGTTGGGCTTCAGGTCCGCGAGATTCATCTTCAGCGCCGCGGGATTCATGGCGATGAGCGCGTCCACGCTATCGCCCGGCGTGTAGACGTCATTCGAAGAGAAATGGACCTGGAACCCGCTCACTCCCGGCAGGGTCCCGGCAGGGGCGCGGATTTCGGCGGGGAAGTCGGGCAGAGTGGCCAGATCGTTCCCGTAAATCGCCACGGTGTTGGTGAATTGGCTTCCGGTGATCTGCATTCCGTCGCCGGAATCGCCGCAGAAGCGGATAACTGCCTGGTCGATTACTTCGGGCTTGCGTTCTTTGGGAGGTGTGACCGTTGTAGCCATGTCTTATGAGGGCTTCCTGCCTCGCATGTAGTTACAGCATCTAGTTACAGCTGTTGGATGTGCGCGGATGGGCGAACGCTGCCAGAAATCCGAGGCGCTACTGGCCTGTGAACGCATCCCCCCAAACCCGCTAATTCTTAGGTTAGCACACGGATTCGCCACGGAAGCAAATTTTCAGCGAGCGGTTCCACGCTTGCGGGTCGCGGCGGGAATTCGTGGTGCGTGCGCTGCGCTGGATCGGGTGGCTTTATTTCCGGAATTTAGGCCACGTGAACGGCGGGATAGTCTTCGACGTATTCTTCGCCACGGGCACCATAGTAGGCGACTTTGCGCGCGGCGAAATCCACATCGTAGCGGACGACTCCGGCCTGCCAGGTGGCCGCCAGGAACTCGGGAAATGTGCTGTTGCCGGCCTGGTCTGTGCGCAAGACGGCGATGAGCGCGTCGCGGTCAAACGGCGGCACATCGACCATGCCGGATGCGAGCGAAGTTCCGGTCATGACTACCGCGCCTAGTTCCGTCACGTACAGGCTTTCGCAGGCGGGCAGATACCAAAGATTGCGCCTCACGCCTGCCAGTCTCAGAGTCTCCGCCAGATACGGAAAGCCGCCGACTTTGGGCCTGATGGCTATGGCTCGCTGCATTGCCGCCTGCAAGTTTTCGGTCGCTTTGCTCATGCTTCTTCTCCTCGATAGGTGCGATACGGGCGCGCGTCATGCGCGGTGCGCGGCGCCGGTATTTGGCGTGACACTTGCGGCGCACAGATGTAGAGCCTGAGTGAACCGCCCCGGATTTTCGCTATTCGCTTGGCGGCCTGGGGTGCGATTAAGCCGGGCCGAGATACATGACGTGCACGTATGTTCCCAGCCGGACGTTGTACGCCAGATACCAGCCCACGTGGTCGGGATCGGCGTAGATCACGATGTCGTCCGAGTTCCACAGCCAATCGGAGCAATCGTCGTAATCGTAGGGCGCCACGCTGAAATAAAACGCGTCGACGACAAAGCGGTCGCGCGCTCCGCCCCCGAGCCGGTAGACATGGCTGCGTCCAATGCCGCCGGAAAAGTGACCGTGCTGCCACGGATTGGCCAATTTGTAATGCGGATCGTTCGGTCCCGTGTCATGCCCTACCCATTTGCCCGTATCGGCGTGGACGTGCGGCGCCTCAGGGTGTCCGGGCTGATCGTTGTACTTGGGGCGCTGATTTTCGTTGGAAGCTTTCGGTGGCGCGGGCGCATGTTGCACCGGCTGCGGGCCGCGCGCCGGGATGTATCCGTGGCCCACGGGCTCGGGCTTTGACTGCGGCCGGCTGGGCTGCGCGTGGCTCTGCTGCTGATGCGCTTGCGGTTGGTTTCCGTGCGGCGCATCGGGCCTGCTTTGCTGGGCGATTGCCGCAAACGAACAGAGAAGAATCGCCGCGGCGATTCCGATGAACTTTTTCACTCTCTCCTCCAAAACCACAGACACACGTAAAACGCTGCGCCCAATATACGCGATTTCAGACAGGAGTCACTATCCGCGGTTTGAGGTTCACGCCCTTACGTTTGCGCTGTCCTTGATAAATGATAAATCGCAGATAAATGGCAAAGCGGCTTTCGCAGCAGTGGCGGATCTTTAATCGTTGAGGATCGCCAGATCGAGCTGGCGCAGGCGCGCTGGGTCGGCGATGATTTCTACCACCGTGATTTTGCCGGCTTTCACTGTGCACGTCATCACTCGCAGCAAGCGCCCGCGCGGAGCCCACACCAGCCCTACGGCGCCGTTGATAAGCGCCGCTTGCACGAATTTCGCCGCTTTGGTGTAGGCCACCGCTCCGCGGGCCCAGCTTTCCGCGCCATGAATTTCGCTGAGCGCTCCCGGCCTCCCTGCGCCTTCGCCCAAGTGCACTGCGACGTTGGGATCGAGGACGGCGACGAGTCCTTCGAAATCGCCCGATCGCAACGCTCCGAGAAAAGCGCGGACGACTTCGCGCTGTTCGGTGAGCTCGCGCCCGGAAATTGGAGGTGCTCCTTGGACTCTGCGGCGCGCGCGGCTGGCCAGTTGCCTCGCAGCCGTCGGAGTGCGTCCGACCAGCGGCGCAATTTCGTCAAATGACATGGCGAACATATCGTGCAGCACGAAAGCTACGCGTTCGGCGGGAGCCAAGCGGTCGAGCACCACCAGCAGCGCCACGCCAACCGAGTCGGCTAGCAGAGTTTCCTGCTCGGGATCAGGCGAGGCACTCGTCGCCGAGGCGGGCTCGACTGGCTGCGTGTCGATCGACTCTTCGCGGCGCGAGGTGCGGGAGCGCAACATGTCCAGGCATACGCGCGCGACCACGGTGGTCAGCCATCCGCCCAGATTCTCGATTGCGCCGGCGGGAGAGCGGCTGAGCCTCAGCCACGCTTCCTGGACGGCGTCATCGGCTTCGCTCAGCGAGCCCAGCATCCGGTAGGCAACGCCTCGCAGGTGCCCGCGGTTCTGCTCGAATTTTTGCGCCAGCAGTTCGTTATCGCTCATAAGGCATCGGTCACATTTCCTCGCTGCGCTCCGTCATGGTAGTGACGAGCGAAACCCAGCTTTTGTGACAAATCGAGAAAGGAGAAACATCATGACGCAAACGAGGGAAGTCCCGAAACCAAGAATCAAGAATCCGGCAGCGCTGATCCCCGAAGCCATGCCTGCCATCCTTAGCCTGCTCAAAGCAACACAGAGTGGCGGCGTCCCGGAAAAGACGATGGAGCTTGTGCACCTGCGTGCCAGCCAGATCAACGGGTGCAGCTTCTGCGTCGACATGGGAGCGCGCGGCGCCAAGAAAGCGGGCGAAACCGATGAACGTCTCTTCGCCGTGGCCGCGTGGCGCGAGACTCCTTATTTCACCGAAGCCGAGCGCGCCGCTCTGGCTCTGGCCGAGGCTGCGACCCGGCTCGACGACCGGTCCGATCCCGTGCCGGACGAAATCTGGGATGCTGCCGCCACGCATTTCGACGAGAAGCAGCTGGCGTCCCTGGTGCTGATGATCGGTATCACCAACCTGTTCAATCGCATCAACGCTACCACCAAGCAGCTTGCGGGCTCATGGCCCGGCGCAGCGGACGCCGAGAAGTGGGAGGAGAAAAGCGCTGCCGCGCGCTGAGATCTGCGAGGACGCCCGGGCGATCATTTGGAAGTAGTTGGCCAGCGATCACCCTTGGGCAACTTTATGAGGCGGCGGAGTTGCACGGTGCGGATGCCGTGCGCCGATACACGCGGCTGACGAACACGTGTCCAGGTACGCTGTTAATCGGCAGTTTGGGGCGATTAAGGCCGTACAGACAGGTGGAAAGTCATCCTCTTAGGTTTAGGTGGAAGGGAGAGGCACCTGTCTCTCCAAAACGACCCACAGCGTGATACTTTCCTGCAACTCTAAGGTGCTCAATGCGTGGATGATTTGATGGGCGGAGGGGCCTACGTGAGAAAGCCGCTCCGGCGAAAACGATTCCAAGGGCGGCAAATATCGGAACAAACGTCGCAATACACGCCGCTATCGCCCCCGTGGGGCCGTACGGTCTTTCAAAAACAACCCATGAGGCAACTAGGGCGCAAATGGCAATTGCCAGCACGGCGAAGCTCACCACTCTGCGGATAGTTGTCAAGGTCACGTTAACTCCAATCCGGGCGAGACGCCGAGCCATTCGTCGAGAGAATAATCGGCGCGATGGATTATACCCTGCACTGACATCTGAATAGTGCGCTCACTCACCACCTGTCCCAAAGTACCATTGACTTCGCTTTTATTTCGCCATACACTCTGGACGCTCGGCGATTAGGCGAGCCTCGGGGGCATAATGGCGTTGACGAAGCGGCAAAAAGAGGTCCTCAATTACCTGGTCATATTCCTGAACAAGAACGGCTACTCGCCGAGTTTCGAGGAGATCGCGCGCGCGCTGAAGCTCACCTCGCTCGCCACGGTGCACAAGCATCTTTCCACGCTGGAAAAGAAGGGGTTCATCCGCCGCGGCTACAATCAGAGCCGCTCGATCGAAGTGACGCAGCTACCCAAGCCGGTGCGCGAGGAAATTCTCGATCGCCACGTGGTGGAGCTGCCGCTGGCTGGACGTATCGCCGCCGGACGTCCGCTCGAAGCCGTGGAGGACCGCGAAACGATCTCGCTCTCTGATTTTGCGCGCGGACAAAATACGTTCGTCCTGCAGGTGAAGGGCGAATCGATGCGCGAAGATCACATCCTCGATGGAGATTTCATCGTAGTGGAACAGACTCAGGTGGCCAATCCCGGAGAAATCGTGGTCGCGCTGGTGGGCGAGGACGAAGCCACGCTGAAGCGCTTCTATCGCGAGCCGGGAGGCAAAATCCGCCTGCAGCCTGCGAATTCGACGATGTCGCCGATTATCGTGGCGGCCAACGACGTGAAGATTCAGGGCCGCGTCGTCGGCGTCCTCCGGAAGTATTAGAGCGCACCGGGCCGGGACGGTGAAACGGCGCTATATCTGGTGGACTGGCTGGGCTTTGTATGCCGCCAGCTTCGTAATGGTCGCTGCTCCAGGATTTTTTGGCTTCGTGTTTGCATACTGGGCGCTAACCATTCCTTGGCGGGCAGACACGCTCGGGATCTTCTACAACGCTACACCGCAACGCTTGGCGATCCTCGTCGCGGGCTGGATGAATCCTTTGTTTTTAGCCGCCGCAATAACTGAATTCCATGGACGTCATAAGACGGTGTCAGCCGTATTGCGAATCCTTGTGGTCGCCATGATACCGTGTTGCGGGGTTGTGTCCCAGTATGACGGATTCCACTTTCGAGAAGGCTTCTATGCCTGGATTCTCGGCATGCTGCTCGTGCTTTTCTCGGATAATTTAGCAAGCATTCGCGCTCAGCGGCCGATTCACCACCCTTTTAATCCGCCGCGATCAAATTAAATCGGACACCGGCGCCAGGCGAAGCCACGACGAAAAGCGCAAAGTTGCTTCCCCGGACACATGTGTGCCATTTTGAATTTGGCACGCCCGTCATGGCGGACTACATTGGTCACCCCCGGTCCTGATTGTTCACGAACTAGCTCGGCGATATTGGGCCCAAGGAGGTTCAGTTAATGTGGGGAGAGAAGAAGCAGGGGGCTCCCACTAGGACGCCGCAATCGCAAGCACCACCGCAGCAACCTAGGGAAAGTTCGACGCCTGCGGCACCAAGTATTTCTGCGACACCCATTACAGGGGAGGCTAAGACCATGGCACCTTTGGATTCGACGTATCCACCGAGCTCGTCCAGCAGCACTGGCGGCACCGCTCGGTTGGGAGCAAGTCTGCACGTGAAAGGCGAGATCACCGGCAACGAAGATCTGGCCATCGATGGCAGTGTGGAAGGGCTCGTCCACCTCGAAGATCGCAAGCTCACCGTCGGCGCCAGCGCGCGCGTTACCGCCGATGTGATCGCGCGTGAAGTCGTCGTGTACGGCAACGTAAAGGGCAATCTGCGCGCGCGCGACCGCATTGAGATCAAGAAGGACGGCTCGGTGGTGGGCGATCTGACCACCGCCCGAATCATGATCGAAGACGGCGCGTACTTTAAGGGTTCGATCGAAATTGACAAGGCTGGCGATGCATCGAGTAGCGACAGCAGCGATTTCGACAAGTCCTATTCATCGCGTAGCGCTTCCAAAACCACTTCCGCTGTTTAACTTCAGTTCATAGCGGATGCGGGCCGCTTTCGCTCGCTGCGGCGCCTCGGAACTATCGGGCGTGACAGTGAAGGGAAGCGGCTCGCGTTTGCGCGTCTGTGTGCCACTACTAATCGATACTCGCCCTTAGCGCGCGTCGCCACCCCAGTAACCGGCCCGAGAAGGACGCGCGGTCGCCTGCGATCATGCCAGGCAGATAAGGTAGTCGCCGCCCGCCGGTTCGAAGCGCACTTTCTGTTCGCGCGAAAGCCAGCCGATGGCCATGAAAAACAGGTTCTGCGGGGCATTCACCTCTTCCATCAGCGCCGCAAAGGTTTGGGGCCCGCGTTCGTCAAGAGTTTTCCAGATACTGCCCGCCGCTTCTCCAATCAGGTTGTAGCCCACGGAGTGGTCTCCCTTCGAGGTTTCGCGCTTGAATCGCTCCAGCCAGCAGAGAGCCGCGGCGCGGCGAAGCAGGCGCTCGAATTGTTCGGGCTGCGCGGTTCGTGCTGCGGCGAGGGACGCGAGAATCGGCGCCATGTTAGCTTCTGCCGGAACTTTAGCCACGGACGGTTACGGCTCGATGACCGCTGTGCGATAAAAAGATGAAAGCGCGCCGTTCCGCCTTCGATCTGCTGTGTTAGACTCCCCGCCCGGAGGAGCCATCATAATGATTTCGCTGCGTTCCCGAATTTTGAAAATGTTCGCCGCTGTAGCGCTACTTGCCACGTTCGCAATGATTTGCGCGCGGCCCATCGCAGCGAAAGGCTGCGATCGCGAATGCCTTTCGGGGCTGCTAAACGACTATTTCCAAGATATGGTGGCCCACAATCCCGGCGCGCTCCCGGTCACCGCGAACGTGCGATTTACGCAAAACAATCAAGTGCTGAAACTCGGCCAAGGGCTGTGGCGCACGGCCACCGGGTTCACCAAATACCGGCTTGATGTTCTGGACGTTGCCGGACACACGGCCGCCGCGCAAGCAATCGTGACCGAGAACGCGGACGATGCCACTCACATGCCGGCGTCTCGGGAGCAGCCCGTATTATTCGCGGTCCGGCTCTACGAAACGGGCGGCAGGATCAACCAGGTAGAAACCATGGTGGTGCGCAACGATAAATCAGCGCTGATCTTCAATCCCGACGGGTATCTGCAGGGCAACGAACAAATGGCGTTAGTCCCGCCCTCCTCGGAAATCGATTCGCGCGCCGATGCCTTCAAAATTGCCATGAAATATCCCGAGGGTCTGAAGATCGGCAGTTTTGTGAAGGCCGATACTCCGTTCGCGACAGACGCGTACCGCATCGAAAACGGGATCCATACGGCCGGTCCCGGCTGCAAGATGAAAGGCTGCGAAAATATCAAGACGCAAGACATCATCACGCATCCGGAAGTCCGCGCGCGCTTCGTGGGCTACGATCAGAAAACGGGCGTCGTAATGCTGTATCTCGATTTCGGGCAAACTTCGCGGTACGGCCAGGGCCGCAAGCTGGTTACTTTCGAGGCGTTCAAAATCTACGGAGGGCAGATTCACGCGGTAAACGCGGTGCTGCGCATTACGTCCGTTAAAGCGACTTCCGGCTGGGGAAACTTTTGAGCGGCGGCTCGCTGGCCACAATCAGTAAAAGAAAAAACCCCGGCGGACGGAGCGGTCGGGGCTCTTCGGGTGACGAAACCCCCTGAGGATTAGTGGCCCACGCGAGCGTTGTGCTTCTTCGCGTAGATATTCTTGGATGCGCGGTTCTGCCGGCGATTCAGCTGCCGGCGATCCGCGGCGGTCAGATGGCCGTTATCTGCTTTGCGCATGTTGTGCTCTTCGTGGTTGATGCTCCGCTGCTGGCGTTCGAGCTTCGCAGTTTCATGCGGCGTTAACTGTCCGCTTTTCACGCCGTTTGCGATGCGATCCTGCTGACTGACTTTGCGCTGATGAATGTTCTGCGCGAGCACTGGCGGCACCGAGAAAGCGATCAGGGCCGCTGCACTCAAAATAAGTTTTCCGATCTTCATGTTGGTACCCTCCGTATCAGCTGACGCTCATTTCAAGTGTCGGCCCCCGACTGCAGTGGCGGCCTTACATTTCGTCAAACACAACCGTGCTCGAAAAGTTGCACAGAAATTCCGTTTTGTCTGCCGTTCAAAGTTTGGGTAAAAGTGCTTCTGGCCTGCCCCACTCGCGCGTAGGTACATGGTAGAGGAACGTGCACGGGAAAGTAGCCTGTCCTGACGGACAGGTGTGCCCCGGCCGATACCGGCGAAAATTAGGATGGCGTCGGCGCCACAATCGGCGCGCTGCTTACGAAAGTGTTTGCCACCTGCGGTGAATCCAATTTTCGGCAGCGCCAAGGCACCCTGATTATTTTGAGGCAGTTGACCTGACTATTGGATTTCGAGTGCCGTGGGAACCCGAGCCAGAAGGTTTGGACCTATCTCGGCAAGGCGAGGCAGGGTATTATTGGGAAGTCTCTAGTTGACCGGGAACCCGAGTCCGTGTGTCTTGGCGGGCGCGCGTGACCCAGATTGCGAGCAGAGAAAAAATCGATGACAAAGGTCGAAGCGGTCATTCAAACCTCGAAGCTGGATGCAGTGAAAGACGCGCTTCATGAAATCGGCGTCGAAGGCATGACGGTGCTGGAAGCTCGCGGCCACGGTCGCCAAAAGGGTCACACTGAATTTTATCGTGGCCGTGAATACACGGTGGATCTGATCCCCAAGATCAAAATCGAGATGGTTTTGGCCGACGAGCTGGTAGAAAAGGCCGTGCAGACCATCATGACCGCCGCGCGCACCGGAAAGATTGGCGACGGGAAAATTTTCCTCTCGAAAGTCGACGACGCGATCCGGATTCGCAACGATGAACGCGGCGATAGCGCGCTGTAGCGCGCTCCGCGGCGCTTCGCTCTCTTTAAAATCTCACCGGCGGGCATGTCGGCCCGCGCGGCGCAATCGCATTTGGTTTGACAGGCATGCCTACAGTTCCACATTCGAGCAACGAGCTGCGCGACTTTTACGCCGATGAGTCGGCGAAGATACAGCGCGCATTTGCGGAAAGCGGCGATGGACGCGCCGCCATCCAGGGCCGGACGGCCTTGGTCGAATCAATCGCGTTTCAGCTATGGAAAGAGCACATCTCTCCCGAAGCCGAAAGCCCGCAGAATTTGGCGCTGGTGGCTCTGGGAGGGTTCGGTCGCCGCTGGCTGTTTCCGTACTCCGATATCGATGTTTTGTTTCTGCATACCGGAGGCGCGGAGCGCGAACTGAAAACTCCTCTGCGAAGCTTCTCGCAGCAGATTTGGGACCTGCACCTCAAACTGAGTCCCACGACGCGCACGCTTGCCGAGTGCGAGAGGTTCGATCCCAACAACGTGGAATTCGCGATTTCTCTTCTGGATTGCCGCTATTTGGCGGGCGACACAAAACTTTTCAATCGCCTGCACGATCAGGTGATGCCGAAGCTGGTGACCCGTGAATCGCGCTCCATCGTGCAACGGCTAACGGATTTGACTCGCGCGCGTTACAACAAATTCGGCAACACCGTCTTTCACCTCGAACCCAATGTCAAAGACGGTCCCGGCGGCCTGCGCGACTACAATCTGGCGTGCTGGCTGGCGCTCATCGCGGCCGTGGACGAAACCGGCGGGTGGCCCGAAGACGGTGCGTTGCTCCCGCCGTGGCTGCGCCAGAAATTCGATGCGGCACTCGATTTCCTGGTGTCGGCGCGCTGTTTCCTGCATTTCCGGCACGGCCGCGACGACAATACGCTGGTCTGGGAAGCGCAAGATCAGGCTGCCCACCGTCACATTGGCGCGCAGGGATCCAATCCACTCACTGCCGCCGATTGGATGCGGATTTATTTCGGACACGCGCGATTGATTCATCGCGTCGCGGGGCAATTGCTCGATGAATTTCCCACTGCGCGTCCGTCGCTTTACAAACAGTTTCAAAATTTACGCTCGCGGCTTTCGAACTCCGAGTTCGCGGTGGTGGACAGCAGAATTTTCCTGCAGCGCGAGGAATCGACGGCTGATCCGGAGCTGCCGCTTCGACTGTTTCGCTTTCTCGCTCGCCACGGCCTGAGCCTCAGCTCAGCCGCCGAGCATCAGCTCGAAGAGGCTTTGCCAATCATCGCGGCAGCGCCGCCGAAGGGTTCCGAGCTGTGGCACCACCTCCAGGAGATTCTGCTGGCCCCGCATGCCGCGGAAGCGCTTCGCTCCATGCACTCGCTCGGGTTGCTCGACTTGCTGTTGCCGGAATTCAAGGTGGTCGATTCGCTGGTGATTCGCGACTACTCGCATCGCCTGACGGTGGACGAGCACACCTTTCACACCATTGAAAATCTTCACGCGCTGCGCAAGTCACAATCGAAATGGGATCAGGGCTACGCCGAGCTGCTCGACGAAATCGAGCAGCCCGATCTGCTGTACTTGGCGCTCCTGCTGCACGATACCGGCAAAGGCGCGAAGCCGGACGATCACATCGCCGGCAGCCTGGAACTGGCGAAAACTTGCCTGGCGCGCCTGGATCTGGACGAGCCCGACCGCGAAACGGTTCTTTTCCTGATCGCTCATCATTTGGATATGGGCAGCGCCCTGCGCCGCGACATTTTCGATCCCCAAGTGATTCGCCAGCTCGCGGAAAGCATGCGCACGCCGGAAGATCTGAAGATGCTTTGCCTATTCACCTACGCGGACATCAAATCGGTGAATCCGGAAGCGCTCACTCCGTGGAAGGCCGAAAACTTGTGGCAACTTTACATCGGCGCCGCAAACCTGATGATGCGCAGCGCTGATGACCGTCTCCACGCCGACGAGGAGTTGGTCACGCATCTCCGTACGCTGATGCCCGCCGCCGGGAAAAAACTGGAAGGATTTCTCGACGGGCTGCCGCGCCGCTATTTGCGCACCCAAGCCGCCAGTGACGTGATCCGCCACGTGGAGATGGCCAGTCGCCTGGGCGAAGACGCGGTGCAGCTCGATTTGACGCGCGGGCGGCAATGGTTCGAACTCACGCTGGTCACCACCGACCGCCCGTTCCTATTTTCGCGCATGGCCGGGGCTCTGGCCGCGTGGGGGATGAACATCGTGAAAGCAGCCGCTTTTTCGAACAAAGCGGGTGTGGTTGTCGATCAGTTTTTTTTCACTGACCGTTTTCACACGCTGGAGTTGAATCTGCCTGAGTGGGAGCGCTTCAAAGGCAGCGTTCATGACGTGGTGCTTGGAAAAGCGGACCTGAGCCGAATGCTTCGCGACCGTATGCGGTCGACGAAAGACGTGGCACCTAAGATCAAAGTCGAGACGCGCGTGGAAATTGACGACCAAAGTTCGGCGCACAGCACGCTGGTGGAAGTGATCACCCAGGATCGTCCCGGCGTCCTGTATCGCATCAGTTCGCAGCTGGCGCGCCACAAGTGCAACATCGAAATCGCGCTCATTGAGACCGAGGGCCAGACTGCTATCGACGTCTTTTACGTCACCTCCGGCGGCGCGAAACTCTCGGCCGCGCGGCAGGAACAAGTCCGCATCGGGCTGTTGGATGAGCTGAGCAACGGCCGTCCGGCATACCTTGCCGGGGCCGAAGCGGGCGCGCCTTCACCTGCATGATCCGCCATCGCCGCCAAAGTTCCTGCATCTAATGTGATCGGGCACGGTATCATACCGGTAGGGCCACGCATCGATCAGCCATACGGAGGTGAGGCATGCTCATTAAGCGCAAGCCGGATTTGACCTACGCCGATATCACCCCAAAGGGTCTGTACATGGGCCGGCGGAATTTTCTGCTCGGCGCGCTTGCCACCTATGGTGCGACGGCCGTTTACAAGCGCTTGCCGGATTGGTTCGGCGGAAAAGCCAAGGGTTCGGTGCCTGTGCCGATTCAAGGCGTACAGAAATGGCCCGGCCGCACCACCGAAACGGAAACTCCGCTGGAAAAAACCACGCACTACAACAATTTCTACGAATTCGGCTCGGATAAAGGCGATCCGGCGGACAACGCGAAGAACTTCATCACCACACCTTGGACCGTTTCCGTGGAGGGCGAGGTTGAAAAGCCGCGCAAGTTCACCATGGACGAGATCATGCATCTCGCGCCACTCGAGGAGCGAATCTATCGCCATCGCTGCGTGGAAGCGTGGTCGCTGATTGTCCCATGGATCGGCTATTCCTTCAGCACTATCGCGAAGCTCGTGCAGCCGACTTCGAAGGCTCGCTACGTAGCATTCCAGAGTTACTACAATGCTGCCGTGATGCCCTGGGCTGCGGGCACCGGCATTCAGTTTCCGTATATTGAGGGCCTGCGCATCGATGAAGCGATGCATCCGCTCGCGCTGCTGTGCGTCGGCATGTACGGTGACACGCTCTACAATCAGGACGGCGCTCCAGTGCGCATGATTCTCCCCTGGAAATACGGCTATAAGAGCATTAAATCGATCGTGAAAATTCGTTTCGTGAAGTCCCAGCCGGATACAACTTGGAACGATTACGCACCGGGCGAGTACGGTTTCTACTCCAACGTGAATCCAAATGTCGATACCGTTCCGTGGAGCCAAGAATACGAAACCCGATTGGGGCCCGGGCTCGGCCTCTTTACCGCCAAGATACGCACCCGCATGTTTAACGGGTACGACGAAGTGGCGAGCCTCTACGCCGGCATGAATCTGCGCAAAGATCACTAACTGGAGCCGGCTGATTTGAACCGCTTCTTGACCAGCAAGTGGACGAAGGTAGTCGTGTTCGTCCTGTGCCTTCTGCCTCTTGCCGATCTCGGACTGCGCATCTTCGCTGCGGCCAGTCCCGGAGCGCTTGGGAGTTGGTTCAGCGGCGGGCTTTCCGCCAATCCGGTGAAATCCATCGAGCATTTCACCGGCGACTGGACGCTGCGCTTTCTGGCGATCACGCTGGCCATCACTCCGCTGCGCAAGATTTTGCGGCTGCCGAACCTGATCCGCTTCCGCCGGATGTTTGGCCTCTACGCGTTTTTCTATCTTTGCCTGCATTTCAGCACTTGGATCGTGCTCGATCACTGGCAGGAGTGGAGCTGGGCCTCCATCTGGGCAGATCTCTTGAAACGGCCATTCATCGCCGTTGGATTCGCCGGCTTCCTGCTGCTGCTTCCGCTGGCGATCACCTCGACGGCGGGCTGGATTCGCCGCCTCGGGGGCAAGCGCTGGCGAATGCTGCATCGCGCCATTTACGTCGCAGCGGTACTCGGCGTCATCCATTTCTATTGGCTGGTCAAGTCCGATAAGCGCGAGCCGCTTGCCTACGGAGCGATCTTCGCGGTCCTGTTCCTCTGGCGCATCTGGGCGTGGCTAATGGAACGCCGCCGAGCGGCGGCGGCCAGCGTGCGCAAGCCATCGGTCACCGCCGAATCCGCCTGAGCATCGTATCAGGCGGACTAGTCGCGACTGACTGCCTTTCAAATCGAAGGCGCGAGGGGCGCGAGTTTTGTACTCTGGCAGTTTCCAGTTAACATAAGGGCCAGCGGTGTGCGTGTACACGATCCAATCCGTTATCGCACCGTCTCAGTGTGACTGCGCGCTTCGGTTGATAAGTTCCGCGCGCGAATCGCCAGCGCTGCACAGGCTGGCGCTTCGACCTTCCTGAGTGCCGGGGTTTGATGAGACGCGCGAACCTCGATCTGTTCGCGCGCGATTCAGCGAGTTCAGCCGGCGGCGTTCAACGTCAGCCGCCGCCCTAACGAGGGTTCAATGAGGCTGCAGAAGTTCCGACTCAGCTCGGTGCCATTTCCATCGCCATTATTGGTTCTGGCCATCTCGTCAGCGCTTCTCTTCGCATCGTGCTTCGCGGGAACGCCGCGGGATAAAAAGATTTCGGCAGGAGCTCCAACAATTATCACCCAGCCGGCGAATCAGAGCGTTGTCGTGGGACAGACTGCGACGTTCACGGTCGTGGCGACAGGCACGCCGCCGCTCGGCTACCAGTGGCAAAAGGGGACCACGAATATCTCGGGAGCGACATCCGCTACTTACACCACTCCTGCGACCACGCTTGCAGAAAACGGCTCGCAGTATCGGGTAATCGTGAGCAACTCGGTGACCCCCGCGGCAACGAGCAACTACGCCACGCTGACAGTCAACTCCACCTCGCAAGCGCCTTCCATCACGACCCAGCCGGCGAATCAGAGCGTTGTCGTGGGACAGACTGCTACGTTCACGGTCGTGGCGGCAGGCACGGCCCCGCTCAACTACCAGTGGCAAAAGGGAACCGCGAATATCTCGGGAGCGACATCCGCCACTTACACCAGTCCAGCAACCACGCTTGCAGAAAACGGCTCGCAGTTTCGAGTGATCGTGAGTAACGCCGTGAATCCGCCGGCGACGAGTAACTATGCAACGCTCACCGTCAATGCCGCACCGCCTCCCTCAAGCGTCAGCGTCCTCACATATCACAACGACAATTCGCGCGACGGACTGAATCCAAATGAGACGATACTTACTACGGCGAATGTGAATTCATCGAAATTCGGCACGCTCGGCACCATGCCGGTTACAGGGCTTGTAGATGCCGAGCCGCTGTACGTTGGCAATCTAACCATCAACGGCGCGGCGCACAACGTCGTCTTCGTGGCCACCGAACACGATATGGTGTACGCCTTCGATGCGGATACGTTCACGCAGCTCTGGTCCGCAAATGTGCTGGCGAGCTATCCCGGCGAGACGACGGTGACTAGCGGCGATGTGGGCTGCACGCAAGTCGCGCCGGAACTCGGCATCACGTCGACTCCGGTAATCGATCCCTTCGCGGGGCCGAATGGCACGATTTTCGTGGTCGCAATGTCCATCGACTCCGGTGGAAATTATCATCAGCGGCTGCACGCGCTCGATCTAACCACCGGCGCCGATCGCATCACCGCTGAAGCCGTCCAAGCGACATATCCCGGCACCGGAACGGGCAGCTCCGGAGGAACGCAGACCTTCAATCCGGCGTCTTACGAGGAGCGCGCCGCCCTGCTTCTGCTGAATGGAGTGATTTACACCACTTGGACGTCCCACTGCGACAACCCTGCTTACACCAGCTGGGTGATGGGATTTAGCGAGTCGAATCTTCAGCAGACCAGCGTATTGAATCTCACTGCCAATGGCACGACGCAAGGGGGCCAGGAAGGCGGCATCTGGATGGCAGGCGATGGCCCGGCCGCGGATTCATCCGGCAATATTTATCTGCTTGTCGGCAACGGCACGTTCGATACCACTCTGAGTGGCGGCTTTCCGAACCTGCACGACTACGGCAACTGCTTTATGAAGCTATCGACTGCCGGCGGGACGCTTTCCGTCGCGGATTATTTCGCCATGGATAACAGTTCCGGGACGGCCGAAAGCGAGTCGAGCGGTGACACGGACCTTGGGTCTGGCGGCGAAATGCTTCTGCCAGATCTCACCGACGGCAGCGGAACTGTCCGTCAGCTGGCCGTGGGCGCCGGGAAAGACACAAACATGTACATCGTCGACCGCGACAACATGGGCAAGTACTCGACAAACGATGTGAATATCTATGAGGAGATCGATGGATCGCTGCCCGGCGGCATTTGGTCCGCGCCGGCGTACTTTAACAACGCCGTTTACTACGGCTCCGTGAACCAGCCGCTGACGGCTTTTTCGATTACCAACGCGGAGCTCGCTCCGACCCCTTCGCCGCAGAGCCAGAACTCGTTCGGATATCCGGGCACCACGCCGAGTATCTCGTCGAACGGCACGACGAACGGCATTGTTTGGGCCATTGAAAATGGCGACCCGACTGGCACGCTGTATGCGTACAATGCTGCAAATCTAGCGACGGAGCTGTACAGCGGAACATTTTCAACGGACTCGAGCGATAAGTTCGTCACGCCGATGATTGCTAATGGCAAGGTATACGTCGGAACGCCTGGCGCCGTCGTTGTCTTCGGCCTCTTGCCGTAATTTCAGATCGAGGCGGGTCTTCGAGAACGATGGAAAGCTAATTCGACGCTGCGGGCCAGTCGGCCGGCGCGTCGTTTTTCTCGCCCGCGTGCAGAGCCGCGATGCACAGCTTGTCTCCATCGTCGTTGCAGTCATACACCTGGTAAGCGGGCAAGTCTTGAGGCTGCACTTCGTAGTCGCCCGATTCCGTCGAGGCCGCCAGATCGAAATCCGTCAATACATACGGATTGCCTTCAGCTGCGCGCACCCGAAAGTCCTCTGAACTCGGCTCGTAATTCCCGTAGCTGAAGCATCGCCCGATGCAGGCGCGGTCCAGAATATGCTGGATCAACACACGCGAATCGTCGGGAGGCAATATGGTTCCCATCACGCGCTGGTTCGGCGGGAGCTTGCTGACGAGCTCAACGACCTGCTGCTCCAGGCGGTTTACACGCCCCGTATCCTGGTACAGAAATGTGAAAAAGAGGGCCGCGATTGCTCCGGTGGCGACCACGTGCCATCGCTTCGGATGCATAGCGCCCAGAACGCAGCAAGCCAGCGCAACGGAGATCGTCGTAAACCGCTCGGTTAGCAGGGAAGCGGCAGTCGATTCCGCCGTCACCTGCACGCCGCCGGGAAGTATCCACACGGAGAGCAAAGCCAGAGCGTAAAACTGCGCCGGAATTGCGTATTGCTCCCACACCCCGCTCTCTTTTCGCCGCAGAAACAAATCCAGCGCGATCGCTAGCACCGCGAAAGCGAGGAGTCCGTATTCCGCGATCTGGTACCGTGGGCCATACAGCACCAGCTGATCCGCGCCGTTGAAAAAGTAAAAGGGCCGCGTGGCCGGATCGAGGTTAAAAAACGCGCCGAGAATATTCGGAATGGCGAATAGTCCTGCAGCGGCGATCGCGAACCAAACGATTTGGAAACGCCGCGGCGCTTTCCTCGCCGCCCATAGGTACACGCATGCTCCCGCGAGCCAGATGGGCCCCAGCGGATTTGCCAACAGCGCTGCCGGCACGATCAAAAGTGCAGCGAGGCGTTCCCATCCACGGCCGTGCCAGAAAATCGCCAGGCCGAAAAACGAAAGGCCCAGCGACAGGTAATAATTGAAAAAGCCCATCTCGAACGTCCACCCGTACGCCGCCAGCGCGATGCAAGGCGCGACCAGCCACGGGGCGCGCCGAGTGGACGCCGCTACCATCGCGAATATTCCCCAAAAGAAAACCAGAACCGCCAGCGCCACCGCGATTTTTTCGCCGGCATGCAGGCCGAATATCGCGCCGAATCCGCTGAGCGTGTAATCGAAAAGGACGTTCGTCCACACGTGCGCGATCCACAGGCCCGGAGTTCGTCCCTGATGGATCAGCTGTACAAGCCAAGCGTTATAGAGATGGCTGCCTAGATCGTCCGCTTCGATCTCGGCGTGCCAGAAGCAGGGAAGCAGCGCCAGCGCGGAGATGGCGGTGACGCGCAGCCAATGCTGGCGCAGAAATCGCAGCGCCTCGCCGATCGCCAGCGCGTTGTTCTCCGCCGGGCCGCCGATTGAGATCGATATCTCACCGGTGGCCGCAAACTCATTTGTAATCGTATTTTTTACGGCAGTATTTTTTCCGCTCGACATCCTGCGGTTATTGTAGCGGAATTAGGGTTCTATTCGGCTGGGCGAGCTTATAAATAGGGAAATACTCCAAGGCGTCAGCGATCGATTATGCCGGTGCGAACCAGAGTTCGCCCGGCCAGCGTCCGCAACCGTGATCCGGTGCTAGAAGGCCTAACGCTTCGCCATTTGCGCGGGGGCTGGGCGCGCTGGGGAGGTCGAGGGCCGCTTCCGTTCCGAAGGATCCCAATCCTCGGGCGGAAACGCGATGCGCCAAAAGACCGGCGATGGCTCCGCAAATTCCACGCCAATTTCCTGGCGTCCACCGTCTCGCTGTCCGAGCGACGTGACGGTACACGGCAGCTCTTCCGCGGTTTTGGTGTTGATGATGAAGATTTCCTGCGAACGAGCCACCTGGGTTGCAAGCCGCACCATGCATCCGTGTGCATTCACGGAAATCGTGTGCGTCCGTTCTTCGAAAGGCTGCCCGCCTTTCTTGCCTCGCACTAAAACCGGCATTGCAATGTGTACTCGGTGAGACCTGCGGCGCTCTCCCTGCAGTTCATTCAAGCTCGCTAACGTGCTTTTTCCCTCAGCCATTAATTTCTCCCCAAACCCTGACCATGTCTTGTGCTGCAGCGGCGGTGCTTACCACTCATCCCCGGGAACCGCGAGAAATCGGTCCGCAGTGAAGTACGCGCTTCCGGCGCGTCGGGCCGTAGGCTCGACTACAACCTTATCGGCGCGATAGGCCGTGGTCCATAGGCGGATAGTACTATCGAGGGTGGGACGAATTGCACTCTAGTATGAGGAATCGCGGGTCGTGCCTTCGGTTGGGGTACCGTGAAATTTACCTAATGATTCTGGACAAATCCGCGCAAAGCGTCCATGCGGGACAGGTTGTGTGGCCTGTACCAACGTGTACGAGCCTGTCCGGGCGGCCAGTTAATCGATTCGAAATCGGCCGCACAGCCGCCCAGCGAGGTGAGTCTGTGATGGCGGCTCACGGTACGTGGCCAGCTTCATCGCGCAGCGACGTGGCGCAAAAGAAAAAGGCGCTACGCATGTACGTAGCGCCTTCCCAGCAGAAAACCGAAACTAAGCCAGGTTCGTGATTTGATCGCGCCGTTTGAACCAAAGCAACGCCGCCAAGCCCATTAACAGCATGAGGATGGCGCTCGGTTCCGGAGTGTAAACAATAAACTGCTGTGGCAGTCCTGAGCCAGTGAGGCATTGGCCGCTGATGCAGCTCGTGGGCGTGTAGATCAGGAAGTCAGCCAACTGCGAAGAACTGAGGCTTGAGCCTTCGGCTTGGCCTAGCCAATACTGCACGCCGTTTATGCTGGTCGAATCCAGGAAGCTCGTCCCGCCGGCAAAACCCCCCAAATACGAGGAAACGGCGGACGGATCGAACAGGTCCCAGATGGCGTACTGAATCGCGGTTGCTTCGGAGTTATTCGCGGCACTCAGCAGCTGCAGCGTAAGCCAAGCTGCCTCGCTGAAATTGCCCGTTCCCGTGCTAAAACTCGGGGCTCCAGTCGCCACGGCTGCAAGATTCGCGACGCTCGCGTTCCACGACTCACCCAAAAACGACTCGTCCGAAAAATCATCGCATATGACCGGTGTGGAAATTCCGTTAATCGTAGCTGTATAGGGGCCCACGTACACGTTGAACGCCGGATTATTTCCGGCGCCAGTGAGCGTCATCGTGGAGTCTGCCCTGGACGACGGGGCGAACGCCAGCAACGCAGCTGCTGCAACAAGTACAAATACTCGAGTAGCGTTATTCATCGGGCCTCGATTTCGCAAATTGATTTCAAAAGCCCCTCAGTTGGCTTCCCCGTCGCCGCGTCGGGTATGTACGGAGTCACCCCTTCAATGCAACTGAAAGTAGCTGCAGGCCTTAGCGCTGTCAATATGAAAGAATTCCGACTAAAGTAGGAATCATTTGCACATGTATCATTATGATTTAATGGGAGATAGGTTGAAGTGGTAATTTGTTTTCTACCCTGGCCTTCCTCTCGTAACTCGTTTGTTCCGTATCGGCTCATATTCGGATTCTGGTTCGGAAGTCACCGCGCTTACAGCCGAGCTCCCGTTCGCGATCCGCTTTCGCTTGCGATTGCGTACAGTGCACACGCGAGAAACCATCCGCACGGCCGGGCCGAAGTCCGCTAGAATCGAGGTTCGGCTTTCGGCAGACCGAGACATATGGGGCTGTGAGCGCCCTGCGGAGCTCTGGCGAGTGCGGTTTCACGACAAATCGGCGGGCGAACGCTCGACTTTGCTAGGCAAAGCGCGGCGAATCGTCGTCAAGCTTGGCACCTCCACAGTCACGGGAGCGGAGGGCGAATTTTCGCGCGAGCGCGTCGAGCCGATCATCGCGTCGATCGCGGCGCTCCGCCAATCAGGCCGGCAGGTTGTTCTGGTATCTTCAGGAGCTGTTGGGCTTGGTCGCGGCTGGCTGGGAATCCACCGGTCGCGGCTCGATGATTTGGTCACCAAGCAGGCCTGCGCCGCCGTGGGTCAAAGCCTGCTGATGGACGCCTATAAGGAGCTTTTTTCCGCGCGGGACACCAAGATCGCCCAGGTGCTGCTCACGGAGGAAGATTTCACCAACTGGCGGCGTTACTCGAATCTGCGCCAGGCAATGGAAAAACTGCTGGGATTTAATGTCGTCCCTGTGGTCAATGAGAACGACACGGTTTCGACCGCGGAACTGGAATCGCTCGCGCCCGGCTCGCGAACTCCGGCGTTCAGCGACAATGATCGCCTGGCAGCTCTGGTGATGAGTGGGCTGGAAGCGGACGCGCTGGTGCTGCTAACCAATGTCGATGGGCTGCTGCGCCAGCCGGAGCAACCCAGCGGTAAAGCGGGCGGCAACGGCGATGACATCGCGGACAACGCTAAAGTCATCCAGCGGGTGGAGCGGATCACCCCGGAATTGAAAGCTCTCTGCAGCGGCCCATCGGCGACCGGTCGCGGTGGCATGCGCACCAAGCTGGAAGCAGCCGAAATTGCCATGAATTGTGGCGGGATCGCCGTGATCGCCAACGGCAACGATCCGCGCGTGCTCGGTCGAATGTTTGCGGGCGAAGCGATTGGAACTGCGTTTTTGCCGGCTCAGCGCATGCGCGGCAAACGGCGCTGGATCGCGTACGCTGCGGATGTGCGCGGACGAGTGATCGTCGATGCCGGCGCGCATCGTGCGATTACCAAAGGCAAAGCCAGCTTGCTGGCATCTGGAATTGTGCGGGTGGAAAATCACTTCGCGCCCATGGATGTGGTGAGCATCGTCGATGCCGAAGGCCGCGAGTTCGCGCGCGGAATCGCCAATTGCGCCAGCCAGGACGCCGAAAAATTCTCCGGCAAAAAAGCCGCGCGCGGTGGAAAGCCGGCCGCTGGCGCGCCGGTGCTTGTCACTCGCGATAACATTGTGCTATTGCAAAACTCATGAGCCAGCCATCCATCGCGCCATTGGACGGGGAAGCGCCGTCGGTCGCATCGCTCGCCGAGCGCGCCCGGGCGGCTTCGCGCGCCGTCGCGAAGCTTTCGGCCGATGCCCGCAACGCAGTGTTGCTTTCTGCGGCGGAGGCTATCGAGAACGGCTCGCAGCGGATACTTGACGCCAACGCGCGCGATTGTGAGGCGGCTGAACCTGCTGTTGCTTCAGGCAAGATGACGTCCACGATGCTTGCCCGCCTGCGCGTGGCAGGAAGCGGCATCGCGCAGATGGCCACGCAGGTTCGCGAAGTAGCGGCGCTGCCCGATCCTCTCGGCAAGCGGCTCGCGGCGACCGAGCTCGATGCCGGGCTGGTGCTCATCAAAGAATCGTGTCCGCTGGGAGTGGTCGGCGTGATCTTTGAGTCACGGCCCGATGTGGTGCCGCAGCTTGCTTCTCTCGGGCTGAAATCCGGCAACGCTGTCATCATGAAGGGCGGCTCCGAAGCCGGCGCGACCAACGAAGTGCTCGTGGCGATCTGGCGCGAAGCGCTCGCGAAGTTTCCTGATGTGCCGGTGGACTCGATCACCTTGCTGCAGACGCGCGCCGATGTGCTCGATCTGTTGGCGCAAGATCAGAACGTCGATCTGATCGTTCCGCGCGGATCGTACGAGCTGGTGCAGTTCGTGATGCAGCACAGCCGCATTCCCGTTCTCGGGCATGGCGAAGGAATCTGCCACGTGTACGTCGATCGCGCAGCGGATTTGGCGAAAGCAATTGCCATCGCTTACGACGCGAAAGTGCAATATCCTGCGGTGTGCAACGCCGAGGAGACGCTGTTGGTGCACGAAGAAATCGCGCGCGAATTCTTGCCCGCGGTGGTTGCGAAGCTGAAAGAATCGGCCGTGGAAATCCGCGGCTGCGCCAAAACCGCGGAGATTCTCCCAAATCAGGGCCTCGTTCCGGCCAGCGAGCAAGACTGGCGCACCGAATATTCAGCGCTGATTTTATCGATCAAAGTTGTCGCGAATCTGGACGAGGCAATCGAGCACATCAATCGCTATGGCTCGCATCATACTGATGCCATCATCACGGAAGACGCCGCCGCCGCAAACCGTTTCATGAACGAGGTGGATTCCGCCGGCGTTTATCAGAACGCGTCGACGCGCTTCGCGGATGGCTATCGATACGGATTCGGCGCCGAAGTGGGCATCAGCAACGGCAAACTGCATGCGCGCGGCCCCATGGGGCTCGACGGATTGACGACTTACAAGTACAAGCTCTACGGCAGCGGCCAGACCGTCGCGGACTACGCGAGCGGCAAAAAAAAGTTTACGCATCGCCCTTTGCAATAGCCGCTTTTCAATTCACCGGCGCCCGATTGGACACGGACACTCTCGCGCCAATAACCTCGCAATTCGGGAGAACACGGACCCCAGGATGCGCGAAGAAGAGAGACTGGCAGCCAACGCCGAGCGGCTGGCGAATTGGAAGCGCTGGGGCCCCTACCTTTCCGAGCGCCAGTGGGGCACGGTTCGCGAGGATTACAGCGCGAATGGCGACGCCTGGCACTACTTTCCGCACGATCACGCGCGCTCGCGCGTCTACCGCTGGGGCGAGGATGGACTTGCCGGCATTTGCGACCGGCATCAGCACATCTGTTTCGCCATCGCTCTGTGGAATGAAAAAGACCCGATACTCAAGGAGCGGCTTTTCGGTCTTACCAATCAGGAAGGGAATCACGGCGAAGACGTCAAAGAGTATTACTATTATCTGGACGCCGTTCCCACCAGTTGCTATCTAAAATACCTCTATAAGTATCCGCAGGCTGAATTTCCTTACGATCATCTGGTCGCCGAAAATGGCCGTCGCACGCGCGAGCAGCCCGAATACGAGCTCGTCGATACCGGAATCTTCGCGGAGAATCGCTATTTCGATGTCTTCGTGGAATACGCGAAAGCGGCTCCAGACGACATTCTTATCCGCATCACCGCTTGGAATCGTGGACCCACTGCGGCTCCGCTGCACCTTCTGCCAACACTCTGGTTTCGGAACCGCTGGTCGTGGGGCGAAAATTTCGATCCGCCTTGTGCGTCCCGAATCGACGGCCCTTCCGGCACCGAACTTATCTCCCTTGAGGAATACCGTTATGGGTGGCGCTGGCTGCTGATCGAGGGCGCCCCCGAATTGCTGTTCACCGAAAACGAAACCAACTACGAGCGGCTGTACAAAACAAAGAGCCGCACTCCTTACGTCAAAGACGCCTTTCACCGCTACCTAGTTAACGGTGAGGCATCTGCGGTGAACCCAGAGTTGCACGGGACCAAGTGCGCGGCGCATTTCGCGCGATCGATCGGGGCTGGTGAAAGTTGGTCGATGCGACTTCGATTGCTGGATCGCAACCCGGCGGAGAATTCGGCATCGGCGGAGAATTTCTTCGGCCCGGGCTTCGATGCCACGTTCGCCGATCGCCAAAAAGAAGCCGACGAATTTTACGCTTCCAAAACGGGCGACGCCAAGAGCGAGGAAACAAAACGCGTCCAGAGGCAGGCTTTCGCAGGTCTCTTGTGGGGCAAGGAGAGCTATCACTACGACGTGCCGCGCTGGCTCGCTGGCGATCCTACGCAGCCGAAACCCGATCCGGCTCGACGGCTGGGCAGAAATCATGAATGGGTGAACCTGTACAACGCCGACGTCATCTCGATGCCCGACAAATGGGAATATCCCTGGTACGCTTCCTGGGATCTTGCCTTCCACTGTGTGGCCATGGCGCTGATCGACCCGGACTACGCGAAGGAACAGCTCGTGCTTTTCCAGCGCGAGTGGTACATGCACCCGAACGGGCAGATTCCCGCATACGAGTGGAATTTCTCTGATGTCAATCCACCGGTGCACGCATGGGCTGCCTGGCGCGTCTACAAAATCGAGCAGCGCATCAAGGGCAAGGCCGATCGCGGATTTCTGGTGCGCGTCTTTCACAAGCTGCTTTTGAATTTCACCTGGTGGGTGAACCGCAAAGACCCCGGGGGCAGAAACGTCTTCGAAGGCGGATTCCTGGGGCTCGACAATATCGGAGTCTTTGACCGCTCCATGCCGCTCGGCCCCGGCATGTTTATCGATCAATCGGACGGAACCAGCTGGATGGCCATGTTTTGCCTGGATATGCTGGCGATCGCCATCGAGTTGGCTCGCCAAGATACGGCGTACGAAGACGTGGCCAGCAAGTTTTTCGAGCACTTCGTCTATATCTCGCAGGCGATGAACAATATGGGAGGCGCGGGAATCGGCCTGTGGGACGAGCAGGACGGATTCTATTACGACGTGCTGCACATGGGTGAAAACATCTGTACGCCGATACGCGTGCGATCCATGGTCGGGCTGATACCACTGTTCGCCGTGGACACTTTCGAGCCTGAGGATCTCGTGGGCATGCCGGCATTTACGCGGCGCATGCAGTGGTTCCTCGATCACCACCCCGACTTTGCGACGCATGTGGATATGAGCCGCCGTTCCGAACGCGGCCCGCGCCTGCTGCTGACCATCGCCAATCGCCAGAAGCTCGAGCGCATTTACCGCTACGTGTTCGACGAGAACGAATTCCTGTCGCCTTACGGAGTCCGCGCGCTCTCCAAGTTTCACCGCGACCACCCCTTCAAGTTGGAGGTCAATGGGCGAATTCATTCCGTGGACTACGAGCCGGCCGAATCGACCACCGGGCTTTTCGGCGGAAATTCCAACTGGCGTGGGCCGATCTGGTTTCCGATGAATATTCTCCTGATCGAATCGATGCAGCGCATGCACTACTACTATGGCGACGAGTTTCAGGTGGAATTTCCGTCGCGCTCGGGCCGCAAAATTTCTCTTTGGGATGCCGCCAGCGAGATATCGCGCCGTCTGATCGGAATCTTTTTGCCACAAGGCGGCCGCCGCCCGGTCTTTGGAGACCAGGAACTATTCCAGAACGACTCCTGTTGGCGGGATCTGATTCCGTTCTACGAATATTTTAACGGCGAAAACGGGAAAGGTCTGGGCGCCAGCCATCAGACTGGATGGACTGCGCTGGTGGCAAAACTGATCGAGCAAAGCGGTCTCTAGCGGTCCGCGGAAAAATCTCGGTTTTGTGCCTTTCGATGCGGCACAAGGCACGCCCATCCAGCACTCGCTCTAACGCCTGACGCTCCCTACCGCGCTTTTTGCGCAAACTGCCAGGGACAGCCGGCGAAGCTGGCGGCGATCTCGCACCGATCGGTAATCTATTTCAAAGCGGCGCGCGCGTCTCGCCGCGAATCTTCGACCAGCTCGATCAATACTTTGCGATTCTGCGCAGCGGGTACCAGAAAGAAGTTCACCCGCGTGCCGTCGGCGCCCCCGCGCGTCGCCGGATAGACTGGCGCGACGCCAAAGCGGGTGCGCAAAAGTTCCGTCGCGCGGTCCACATCGGTCACCTCGATTTCCACCTGCTGAATTGCCTCGCCTGTTCTTTCCAGGAACCTCGCCATCGCGCCGCGCCCTTCCGGCTGGGCCGTTGTAAGCACGTCCAAGCGAGCGCCGCCAGGAAGTTCGATTTCGAATTCCCGCGCGTCCTGATCCGGAGGGACGCCCGCGAGCGCTGGCGACCCGCACGCGGCGCGAATCTTCTCGAACGTCTGCGGCTGCACGGCTACTCCAACAGTGAACTCCGGAATTCCCGCGTGGTCGCGGACGATACATGCCGCGAGATCCGCATCTAGGAACCATGCTTGCGTGGACCCCTTGGCCAATTCACAGCCGCGGCGGAAGATGGCCAGTCCTGCGCGTTCGCGAACTCCGTCGTTCGCATCGCCAAGTTCGCGAATCAGCGGAGCAATGTCTTCGGTGCCAGGCAAGCGCACTCCTCGCTGAAATCTTACGATGAGATGAGGTGCTTTAGGGAAGTGGCGGCGGCTGGATCGCGTTCACGTTCGAAAGCGTCACATTTAGCGTTCGACCCGGCAGTACGCTCACTGGTACGTCCCACTTCAGTCGCGCGTCGCCCACATCCGCAGCCGTATCGAGGGTGCTGATCCAATATTTCCCGGGCGGCAGATTCTCAACCGCGCCTTGACCTTGCAAATCCGTCTGCGTGCGAGCCACCAGATATCTCGATTGCGCCAGATCCAGCGCGCGGCGCCGAATTTCTGGTAAACGCCGAGCCTCAAGCAAGTTCCACTGCGGGCCCGGGTCAACGTCCGTGAGGCTCAGGTCGAGGCCTTCGACGGTTTGGGGATAGGCCGCGATGTAGCGCAAAAGCGTTTCATGATATTCGGCGGAGATTTTTTTGACCTTTGCCGGATTTTTCGCGTCAGAGGAGGAGATCTTTGGCGCTTTGGGAAAGTTCACTGACTCATCGCCCGCGTTTCGTTCCATGTAGGCGCGCCGGAACTCGGGGATGTCCAGAATATCCTGCGGCGTGAGTCTATGGATAAATGCTTCGCCCGAAAGCGAAACGAGCTGGTTCTTTTTCATCCATGCTTTCAGCTCCGGCGATACATCGAGCTTGGCAATAAACGCGTTCATGTCCGGTTTGGGTACGGACGCCTGCGCGTCTGCTTGAATTTGTTCGAAGCTTTTGCTGAGCACGAAAAAGGGAAAGCCGCGCACCGGTTCCTGGAGGCCGCCGGAAGGAGTGGCATTTGCCGAAAATTGGATGGCGCCAGTTTGCGCAAAAGCGAAAGAGGCAGCTGCCAACACTCCGGCGCAGAGGTAGAGAGAAAAACGGATTGCGTGTTTCATGGCGGCCATCCTAACAGAAGCGAGCAGGCGCGAGCCCAGTCGATTCGAGGACGGTTGCCGGGAAAGGAACGAGCGATGATCGAGCAGCGAGCCAGACAAACCAGCTAAAACAGCTGAAATTGCATTTCAATGATTTCGCGCACAGCCGACGGTTTACCGTCAGGACCAAGCGCCGGTCGCAGTCGCCAAGTGCGCGCGGCTGTAACCGCATTCTCGTCAAGCCCGTATCCGAGGCCTTTGACGACGTGAACGTCGGTGACGCGCCCGTCCGCCGTGATCACCGCCAGCAGCTCGACAACGCCTTGAATCTTCACTTTCATGGCTTCGTCGCTGTAATCCGCGCGTGGACAGTATAGGCACTGCGGGATACCGTAGCCGCCGCTCCCGGCGTTCGGCAGTCCTCCACCCGTGTTCCAGCCCTCACCCGGACCTAGGCCATTGCCGTTGCCATTGCCGAGGCCGTTGCCCCGCCCGTTGCCCATCGAGTCGTTGTTGCTGTGTCCCAGCGGATCGCCCCAAGTGGGCAGTTTGGGATTCGGCATCTTAATGTCGGGATTGCCGATAATCGTGGGCGTCATGGCAATCTCCGGGTGCGGAGGCGGATGTACCATGGGCCGGGAATATTGAACCCACGAGAATTTCGGCGGTGTCCCACGGCTCGCCGGCTTCATATCATGCTGCCCGCCACCGCCGCCTGCCTTCAGCTTCGCAGGCTTTAGATATGGCGAAACGATGGTGTCGAGCGGCGTCACGTCCATGGGACTCGCCTTGATCACCGGCGGGCGCAGCCCCAAAAGCAACGGAACCAGAATGATCAGCGCGATTGCCACCACGTGCACGCCAACTGAAACGGCCTGCACGCGCGAAAATTGTTCGTTCTTGGACCAGATTTCCTTTACCTTGACTGGTTTGCTCGTGGTCTGCAGCGGAGGGAGCTTCGGTGGAGAAATCAGGTCGCGCAGGTTTTGCCACAGGCTAACTTGGCCGCCCCAATTCACCAGCAGGTCGGAATTTACGGAGCCTTTCGGCCCGGCGTGAAATGCTTCCTTAAAATTGTCGCGAATGCTCCCGCCAAAACGCGGCATATCGAAAGCAGTCGACGTTCCCGGCCGCACTTTTACGGGCTTCTCGATGAGGAAGTCTCTCAGGTTCGACCAGAGGCTTTTCAGGCCGGACTCGCAGGAAGGCGAATGGTAACGCCCGAGCTGGAGGGTCGGGCCCTCGTTCGAGCTTGCGGCGTCGTTGATTCTGGCGCCAACCTCTGGCATTCGGCTACTCCGGCCCTTTCCCAAGTGTTAGACGCAACATCGTTGGAAAGGATGCCCGTCTTGGGCGCGGCTGACAGGCTCGTAAAATCATTGTAACATATGATGTGTGAGACGAATTTCCGGTTACCTGCGCGTTCGCGCGTAGCACCGCTAACACCCCGTTCCGCAATCATCTGCGCTCGTATCTTGGGGCTTTCAGCGCGCTCTTTTAGCGCGGTGAGGCGTAAGAAAGGCTTCTCGGTTTCGCATATGGCGAAAATCATGGACTTGAAGAGCACTCTCAATCTGCCGAAGACGGATTTTCCCATGAAGGCCAAGCTGCCGGAGCGCGAACCGCTCCAGCTGGCCGAGTGGGAGCAGATGGGGATTTACGCGCGCATTCTGGAATCGCGCGCCGGCGCTCCGCTCTTCGTGCTGCATGACGGTCCTCCGTATCCCACCGGTGAAATTCACCTGGGCACTGGGCTCAACAAGACCCTCAAAGACATGGTGGTCAAATCCAAGACCATGGCCGGGTTCCGTTCGCCCTACATTCCCGGCTGGGACTGCCACGGCCTGCCCATCGAGACCCAGGTCGAAAAAAAACTCGGCGGTAAGACTTCCAAAGTCGCGCCTGCGGAGTTCCGGAAGATGTGCCGCGAGTTTGCGGCCCGCTACGTGGAGATTCACAAGGTCGAATTCAAGCGCCTCGGCGTCTTCGGACAGTGGGACGAGCCGTATCTGACCATGAATCCGCACGATGAGGCGTCCATCGCCGGCGCTTTTGTCGACTTCCTCGAGAAGGGCTACATCTACCGCGGGCTGAAGCCTGTGTATTGGTGCATACACGACCGCACCGCCCTCGCCGAAGCGGAAGTCGAATACGAAGATCACACCAGCCCGTCCATCTGGGTGAAGTTTCCAGTGGTGCATGGATCGAAGCCGCACGGCTTGGGAGAGGGCGTCAGCGCGCTGATCTGGACGACCACCCCCTGGACGCTGCCCGCCAATCGCGCGCTAGCGTTTCATCCCGCGTATGAATACGTGGTCGCGGACACCTCGGCAGGGAAGCTGCTGATGGCCAAAGAGCGTGTCGGCGCTTTCGCCGAAGAGCTGAAGATCGAAGTAACCGGCACGAGCGGCGGTTGGAAGGGAAGTGAATTCGAGGGCGCCCGCTTTCAGCATCCATTTCTCGAAATGCGAGTTCCCGCCGTGCTGGCCGATTACGTCACGCTCGATGCCGGCACAGGAATCGTTCACACTGCACCGGGTCATGGCGCCGACGACTTCCGCACCGGCCAAAAGTATGGCCTGGAAGCCTACGCGCCACAGGACGACGAAGGCCGCTTCAAGGAAGGCTTGCCGGAATACGTTGGCAAAACGGTTTGGCAGGCGAACCCCGCTGTGATCGAGTTGCTGCAGAAGCGCGGCATGTTGGTGGGCGAAAAGAAAATCACGCACAGCTATCCGCATTGCTGGCGCTGCGACAATCCCGTGATCTTCCGCGCCACCGAGCAGTGGTTCATCGGTCTCGACCGCGACCATCTACGCCAGCGCGCTCTCGACGAAGTCGGCAAAGTGAAATGGTTGCCGGAATGGGGCCGCGACCGCATGCGCGAAATGCTTGCCGACCGTCCTGACTGGTGCATCTCGCGCCAGCGCTTCTGGGGCGTGCCGCTGATCGTGTTTTATTGCGGTGCGTGCGGCCAGCAGCTCACCGATTATCACGCGCTACGGCACGTGCTGCCGTTTTTCGAGCGCGAGGGCGCCGACGCCTGGTACACGCATTCCGCCGAGGAATTACTGCCGCCCGGCACGCACTGCTCGTGCGGCGCGGCCAAATGGCGCAAAGAATCGGACATCCTCGACGTGTGGTTCGATTCCGGTTCCACGCATCTCGCCGTCCTCAGCGAAAAGGAAGGCACCTGGCCCGCGGACGTTTACCTCGAGGGCCCGGACCAATTCCGGGGCTGGTTCCAGAGCTCGCTGCTCAATGGCGTAGGCATTCGCGGCCGCGCGCCCTACAAGCAAGTGGTCACACATGGTTGGACGCTCGACGAAAAGGGCGCGCCGATGTCCAAGTCCAAGGGCAACGCGCTCTACCCCAAGGAAATTTCCGAAAAATGGGGCGCCGACTTGCTGCGGCTGTGGGTTGTATCGCAGGACTACACCGCGGATATGCGCGTCTCTCCGGCTATGATGGCGCAGCTCGCCGAAGCCTATCGCAAGATTCGCAACACGTTCCGCTTCGCGCTCTCGAATCTCTTCGATTTCGATCCGGCTCGCCACCAAGTGGCGGACGCCGATCTTTGGGAAATCGACGCCTGGATGCTGCGGCGCACCGGCGCGCTCGTCCGCCAGTGCCGCGAATGGTACGCGAATTTCGAATTTCACCGCGTCTATCACGCGCTGCACGATTTCTGCGTCGTCGACCTCAGCGCGTTTTATTTCGACGTGCTGAAAGACCGCCTCTACACGTTCGCGCCCAATAATCGCGGACGCCGCTCGGCGCAGACCGCCGTCTATCGCATCGCCAGCGCCTTGGTGCGCACCATTGCACCGATTCTCGTCTTTACCTCCGAGGAAATTTGGAAACACTTGCCACAGCAAGATAGCGCGCCCGCGAGCGTCCACATGTCCTATTTCCCCGATGCCGCGGAGCTCGAAAGCGCGTTCGACGAGACTCGCTCCAAAATTTGGGAACGCCTCGTAAACGTGCGCGAAGCTGTGCTAAAGGCGCTCGAGGGGGCAAGGGTCGAAAAACTGATCAATGGCGGCTTGGAGGCGCGGGTCAGAATCAGAGTCGGGGGTGATCTCGCCGGGCTGTTGAAGAAATATGCGAAGTTCCTCCCCGCTCTATTTATCGTTTCGCAAGTTGAAATCGAGGACCTGAATTTCGCGCTTTCTTCTTCGGTTCCCGACGGCATTGAAATGATATCTGTGGGAAAAGCGGACGGCAAAAAATGTGAGCGCTGCTGGAATTTTTCCACTCACGTTGGCGACAGTTCCGACTACCCGACATTTTGCGAGCGCTGCGTAGCCGCGCTGAACGAAATCGAGAGAGACGGTGGAATTTTGACGGGGAGCATCGCCTCCTGATGGCTGGTGTTTCGCGTTCCGGCTGGGCGCTTGCTCTAGTTGCCGTTGCCGTACTCGCGGTGGACCAGCTCAGCAAATATGCCGTCGACAAATTCACCCCGCGCGGATCGCTGCAGGTCGTGATTCCAGGCCTCTTGAATCTGGTCCACACCAATAATCCCGGTGTAGCTTTCGGTTTGTTTGCCGACTCGCACGCGCCGTGGCGCGCTCCGTTGCTGGTTCTTTTCGCGGCGGTGGTGATCGGCCTGATCATTTGGATGATGTCCACTGGCCGTGCCGGTGGCGCGATGGGTAGCTACGGTCTCGCGCTGATTCTGGGGGGCGCTGCCGGCAATGTCGTCGATCGCGTCTCTCACCGCAGCGTCACCGACTTCATCGATTTACACCTGGGCGCGTATCACTGGTACACTTTCAACGTTGCCGACTCGGCGATTTTGATTGGCGCGGTCCTGGTGATCGTCGAACTGCTTCGGGATGGGCGCCGCGCTGGCCGGGAACGCGCCTAGCAATGCATCCGATTCTCTTCACGTTCGGCCCGTTCACCATTTACACCTATGGCGTGCTGGTGGCCGCAGGTTTCGTTGCGGGACTGTGGTACGCATATTGGCAAGCGCCGCGAGCGGGAATCAATCCACGAAAAATCTGGAATCTCGGCGTGTACGGAATTCTCGTCGCGCTCGCCGTCTCCAAGCTCTGGCTCATCTTTAGCGATCTCCATTATTACCTCGCCTATCCGCGCGCAATTTTTAGTTTGGCCACGATTCAGTCTGGCGGAGTCTTTTACGGAGGCGTGATCGGCGGCCTCGTCTGGGTGTTGCTCTACACTTATTTTCAAAAAATGCCATTTCTCGGCGTGCTCGACGTTTCGGCCGCGGGCGTCGCTCTCGGTCACGCCATTGGACGCATCGGCTGCTTTTCCGCGGGATGCTGCTATGGCAAGCCCACTTCGATGCCTTGGGGAGTCACCTTCACTAGCCCGATCGCCGCGCGCCTCTCCGGCACTCCGCTTCACGTGGCCTTGCATCCCACGGAGCTCTACGAATCAGGCGCCGAATTTCTCAACTTTTTGCTCCTGATCTGGCTCGGCAAACGCCAGCGCTTTTCCGGCCAGTTAATCGGTGCGTATTTCATCCTTTATGGTTTCGAGCGTGGCACGATCGAATTCTTCCGCGGCGACCCGGGACGCACGATGATGTTCCACGATTCGGTCTCGCTCATGCAGGTCGTCAGCCTGGCCCTCATTCTCATCGGTGCATTTCTGTGGTGGCGCGGATTGCGGCGCGAAATCCCGATGGAACCCTCCGCGCCCGCGGCTATTTCCACCGCATCGCCTTCCTGAGTCCAGCATGAGCCGCCAACCGGTAACTCATGCATCGGAGACGCACTCACCCGATCCCGGCACTCCGCCCACAAAAACATCGGCACAAACCCTGGCGCATACTCTCCGTTTCGTGGTTGAAGCGGAGCGCGCCGGAGAGCGCCTGGACCGTTTTCTCGCCGCCGAGCTTCCAGATTTAAGCCGCTCTCGCGTTCAGGCCCTGATCGAAGCAGGCCGCGTCGCGGTGGATGGGAGCGCGCGCAAAGCCTCGCACCACGTGGCGGCCGGCGAATCGATCGCCGTGGAAACTCCCGAGGCGCGGCCCGCGGGCGTCGAGCCCGAGCTCATTCCACTCGAAATTCTTTATCGCGATGAAGACGTCGCCGTGGTCAACAAGCCCGCCGGTATGATTGTCCATCCCGGCGCCGGCGCTCACACCGGCACGATGGTCGCCGCACTTCTCAGCCGCTTTGGCGGAAGCGGTGCGCTCTCGTCCGTCGGCGGACCACTGCGTCCCGGAATCGTGCACCGGCTTGATAAAGATACTTCCGGCGCGCTGGTCGTGGCGCTGAACGATGCCGCGCATAAGCGGCTGGTCGAGGAATTCAGCGAGCGCCAAGTCCAAAAAACTTATCTCGCGCTCCTGCATGGCAAGATCAAGGGCGATTCGGGCGTCGTTGAAATGCCCATCGCCCGCGATTTACGCCGCCGTTCGCGAATGACCGCGCGTAGACGTGAGGGCCGCGCCGCCCGCACCGATTGGCGCATGCTCCTTCGCGTCGACCCCCTTAGTCTGATTGAAGCGGATTTGCACACCGGAAGGACACATCAGATTCGCGTGCATTTTTCCGCGCTGGGCTGCCCGGTGGTGGGCGACACGCTGTACGGCGCGCCGCGCCAGGAACGCGTTGGCTACGCTCTGCTGCCCGACCTGGGCCGAAACTTCCTGCACGCCGCTCGCGTGGCATTTTCGCATCCGCGCACCGGCGAACCGATCGACGTTCGTGCGCCGCTTCCCGAGGAACTGCGCAGTTACCTCGCGGCCCTGGCCGACTCCCTGAAATTCGGCCAAGCAGCGGTTGACGCTGCCTTGCGCCCGTTCCTATAATCGCCGTGGTGAAATTCGCGGTACAGAAGCGCCGTCCTTGTAATTTTGCGCGAACTCTTTTCGTGCTGGTTCTGGTTGCCTGCTCGCCGCCCGCGTTCGCCCGCCAAGCGCTGCAGCAGCCGACGCAACCGCCTGCCGCGCCTGGCGCAGCGCAGACGCCGCCCGCCTCACCCGGCACAAGTCAAAAATCGCCGGTCCCGCTGCCGTCCGCCGAGCCGCCCATTCGCGTGACCACCGGCCTCGTGCACCTCGTCGTCACCGTCATGGACAAGCATCACCGCTTTGTTACCGACCTCGATCGCGGCGATTTCAAGATTTACGAAAACGGTGTCCCGCAAGAAATTCGCTTTTTCGGCCGCGAGACGAACCTGCCGCTACGGATTGCCGTCCTGCTGGATACATCCAATAGCATCCGCGAGCGGCTGCAGTTCGAAAAAAACGCCGCTGAGAATTTCCTGCAGGATGTGATCCGGCGCGGCAAAGATGAGGCGTTCCTGATGACTTTCGATAACGAGCCCGAAATCATCCAGGACTACACCGACCAACTCTATCTGCTTACTTCCGCGATCGACGCCCAGCGCGCCGGCGGCGGCACCGCTCTCAACGACGCAATTTACATGGCGGCGGAGAAGCTCGAAAAAGCGCCGCTCATGCGCGGGCAAACGCCGGATCTGCGGCGCGTGATCGTGGTCATCAGCGACGGCGATGACGACCTCAGCGACCACGCCTTCAGCGACGCCGTCGAGCAGGCGATTCGCTCCGAAGCGGTTATTTATACCGTTGGCACCGATACCAACTGGCTCGCTATCGACAATCCCAACAAGCCGGACAAGTACAATATGGATCCGGGCGACAAAGTATTGCGAAGCCTTGCGGAGCAGACCGGCGGTCGAGCATTTTTCCCCTACTCGGTCGACGATCTCGCCGTGTCGTTCGAGAATATTGGGACGGAGCTTCGCAGCCAGTATTTCATCGCCTATTCGCCCGTCAACCCGCCCGTGGCGGGCCAGTATCGGGAAATCAAAGTGCGCACCGACCGCAAAGGGTTGATCGTCCGCACTCGCAGGGGCTACTACGCCGCCGCGTCTGCAAACTCACCGGGGAATTAATTCAGTTGCCTGTGTCCGGGCATTGACCGATGCCGGCGATTTCCATCACTGATAAGGAGCGTAATATCCCTTACGCGCCAGGATTTTTGCCCCTGGCACGTCAACCGCAACTTTGATCTTGCGGTAGGTCCCGTCGCGGCGTTGGTTGATTGGGTTGTAGCCGAGCACGTACTGCGAACGCAGCTCCTGCGAGATTTCGTCGAAGGCCTTTTCCAGCGAGTCGTTATTGTGAACGCGAATCACCCGGCCGCCGGTCTGCTCCGCCATGTCGTGCGCCACGCCGGGCCCAACGCCGGTCGTTGCCATCGGATCGATGATCAGAATCACGTGAATCACCGTGTCCGATTTTTGCGCCGCTTCAATGGCGTCGTCCAGGCTTTCCTTGCTCCCGTTATCTTCGGCGTCGGTTAACACGATAATCGCCTTGCGCCCCGCCTGGCTTGATAGTTCGTTGGTGCACGCCAGATAGATCGCGTCGTAGAGGTCCGTCCCGATCACTCCGTTTTGTGGAACGGTTCCAGCGGTGATCACCGGACCGGCGGCGTTGATGCGCGCGCGGCGGATGGCGTCTTCCAGCACGTTCGGATCTTCTGTGAAATCGGCGAGCAGGTTCACGTCCAGATCGAAGCTCATCACCAGCGCTTCGTCCCTCTTGCGAATTACTTCGTGGACGAATCGCGACGCCGCGTCTTGTTCCTCCACGAGCGTGTTGGCCATGCTGCCGCTGGTATCCATCAAGATCGCCAGCGTGAGCGGCAGGTTCATATCTCTGTTGAAATAAGCAACTTTTTGCTCCACGCCGTCCTCAAACACTTTGAAATCACTTTTGTTGAGGCCGGTCAGGATTTCGTTGTGGTGGTCGCGAACGGTCACGAACACGTTCACGATCGACGTCCGCACTTGCAAGGGCTGCGCCGCTTGCGGAAGGTTTTGCGGATTTTGCGGCTGCTGCGAGGGAGCGGGCGGGGGCGGAGCTCCGGGCGGCTGCATCGGTCCGGGTCCGGCCTCTTGCGCGGCATCGGGCGAAGCAGCGATGGCTCGGCTAGCCACCGTGGTGAAAATCGAATAAGAAGCGAGAGACAGAACAACGATCCCCGCCGCGATGCTGGGCAACCGCATTGTATAATCCCCCTAGAATGCCTCAGCCTGTTACGATGCTCCCGACGCGCCGCCGGATGTGCGGTTGCGATCCCGGGGAAACTACGATTGCCGCGGCGCGATGCACATTCGTCCAGCCCGGGAACGAGACACTTTGATGATTCGAACTATAGCAATGTTTGCCGTCGCCGCACTGCTGGGATTTTCCGCCAGCGCGCAGCCGCGGAAGTCCGATTCGCCGGGATCCGCTCTGCCGCGGGTCACCACCCGGCAGTCGCAGCAGCCCTCTCAGCCTCCGCCAGGTGAAAAGCCGATGCCGCAGCAGCCTCGCGCCCGCATTATCGTTCACGCCTACACCGTCATCGTTCCGGTTACGGTGAAAGATCGGCAGGGCCAGCTCGTCGGAGGGCTGCAAAAGGATGACTTTACCGTCCTTGCCGACAACGTCCAGCAGCAGATCGAAAATTTCAGCGCCGATCCCATGCCCCTCTCGGCCGTCGTGCTGATCGACAACGATCTTCCCGAGCGCTCCGCCACTCAAGTGCAGAAGAGCTTGGTTTCCATTTCCGCTGGTTTCGGCTCGATGGATGAAGTGGCGCTTATGACCTACGATAAATTTCCGAGCACTGTGGCGGGTTTTTCGTTCAGCAACGACAAACTGTTCACCAGCCTGCAGCGGCTGGAACTGGACTCGCACACCGATATGGTGAACTCCGGTCCAACCACCGCTGACGCCGGCCCGACGGTCAACGGCCAGGCCTTGCCATCGAGTACGGGGATGCCGGCGCACGGTTCGGGACGTTACGTGGAACATGACGCGCTCAACGACGCCGTCTACGCCGCCGCGGACCTGCTCAAATCGCGCGGCCGCGATCGCCGCAAACTGATCTTTCTGATTTCCGATGGCGCCAATTCCAAATATAATTCGCACACTTTTGACGAAACGCTGCATTACCTTCTCTCCAACGATATTTCCGTCTACTCCATCTCCGTCACGCACTCTCTCCCGTTTGGCCGCAGATTTGCGCAGCGGGGACTTGCTGACATCGAGAAATACGCCGCCGACACAGCGGGCGACACCTACTTTGCCGCCAAGCAGCGCGACCTCGATCGCCTGTATTCGCAAGTCACCGAAGAGGCGCGCAATCAATACACGCTCACCTTTTCGCCCCACAACGTTTCCATCGCCAAGGATTATCACAGCATCGTCGTGAACGTGGATCGTCCCGATCTGACCATCGACACGCGCCAGGGCTACTACGATAGTTCGCTCGTTCCTGCCGATTGATGCGCGCGATTTTGTCGCCAAGCGCCGTTCGCGAAACTCGCCCGCGAATTTTTTTGTTCTTGACTTCATTTGCTGCGGCCTTTATAGATTGAAGCAAGCGAATCGGCGCGCTGGGAAATTTTCGGCGCGTTTTCGCAGGGAGAAAGTTCCACTGTAGTTCATGCGCGGAACCACTCCGGGCTTTCTGAATCGAAAGCCTTCGAGAAAACGAGGCGGGGCATTCATCGCGAATGCCCCGCTTTTGTTTTTAGTGGCCCGCTTTTTTCGGTGACCCGCTTTGGAAGGCGAAAGATCGCGGCCGGTCAGTTTCCCATGGGTGCGCTTGCGATGGAGGAGCGGATCGGAATCAGCTGCTCGTGCGCCGGACACAGCGGCTTGAAATCGCAATAGCCGCAGCCGAATCCCGGCTTCGCCGGAAAATCCCCCGCGCGGATTTGATCGGCCACTTCGCCGATTTTCTTTTTCGCGCCGGCGAGTGATTTCGCGTCGCGAGTCGTGGCTACCGCTTCGTTGGACATCAGGTAGTACAGCACCAGCCGTTTCGGCTCCAGCTCCAGCACCTCCCGCGCCGCCAGCGCATAGATGCTCAGTTGCAAATCCTCATTCGCTTTTTTCGCGTCGCGAGGCTTGCCGGTTTTGTAATCGATGATTTCCACCGCGTCGCCGTCGATGCGGTTCACCTGGTCGATTCGCCCGGTGATGGTCACATTGTTTTCCAGCGGCAGCTCGAACGATTTTTCCTGATACATCACCTCCGCCGGCGCCGCCGAATACGTCTCGTGAAATGACGTCAGCTGCTCGCGCCCCGCCTTGCGGTATTCCTGCTCTTGGTAATCGTCCGGAAATCCTGCCGAAGACCATTCCCGATTGAAAATCGCCATCACTTCGTCCATGGGAATTTTCCCGCGCTTGCGCAGCTCAGCGATGAATTCCTTGATGGTCGTGTGCATCACGTTTCCAAACGTCATCTGCCCGTGCGGCCCGCCGCGAACGCTCCAAAGATAATGGAACATGTACTTCATGGGGCAGCGTTCGTACGCGTCGATCGCCGAAGGGCTCAGTTGCAGAGGCTCGGGACGCGGCGGATGAAATGCCTTGGCCCACAGCGCCACCCGCGAATACGCGCGCGATTCCGTTGCCGCTGGGTCAAAAAGGCTCGCCGCCGCCGCGGATTCCGGCGCGGGACCAGCCGCTTCTTCCATCGGTGGCAAATCCACTTTCGGTGACGACTGCACCGTATCCGTTTTTTGCACCTTCGGATTCATCAGAAAATCGTCCAGAAATGGCGAAGGCCTTTTGCGCCGGTTCACGACGGTCGAAAGCGTCAGATGCTGCCTCGCTCGCGTCAGCGCCACGTAGAAAAGCCGCCGCTCCTCCTGAATCTGAAAATCGCCCTGCGGCCGTTCTTCCTTCATCAGCTCGGGAGGAAATTCGAACACCGCCTTGCGCGTGCCGGAGGGGAAGTCGTTCTTCGACAGCCGCAAAATAAAAACGTGCGGAAACTCCAGCCCTTTCGCGCCGTGAACGGTCATCAGCTGCACCGCGTCTTCCGCCAATTCTTCCTCGAGTGCGATATCGCCGCCCGCTTCCTCGAAAAACGAAAAATATTCCAGCAGGTCGCGCAGTTGCCGCCCTTCGCTCTTTTTCTCCCACTCCTTCACAAATTTCACCAAGCGTTCCAGGTAGTGCCGGTCCGCATCGGCGCCAAGCGGCGCCACGCCGAGGCCCGCGATCAATTCGTCGAGCAATTCGCGTGCAGTGGCCTTGCGCGCCGTCACGCGCAGTTGATTCAGCAGCTGTGTGAATTCGGCCAGCCGCACGCCGTCTCTGTCAAATGGCGCTTCGCGCTGCGCGGATTCCGCCTCATCCGCCAGCGGACGCCGGTGGTTTTTGTCCGCGCGCTCCGCCAAATGCACCAGATCGCGCGGCTCCAGCCCCCAGTACGGCGCGGCCAGCACGCGCGCGCACGCCACGTTATCCGAAGCCTGTCCGACCAGCCGCAGCCATGCCAGCAGGTCGCGCACCAGCGTGCTCGTAAGAATCGAGAAGTTTTTAATCGCGAAAGGAATTCCGCGCCGCCGCAGCGCCTCCAGCAATTGCGCGCGATGCGAATGCTTGCGGTAGAGCACGGCCATATCGCGCCACTTCGCGCCCGCTTCATGCAACCGGTCGATCTCCGAAGCCGTCCAGTGGGCCTCTTCTTCCGGCGTGCCGAACTCCACCACGCGCACGCGCGCGCCTTCGCGATGCTCGGTTTCCAGTTTGCTCGAAGGCAGCAGCGGCGATTGCTCGTTGTTTTCGATCACCGCGTGCGCCACGTTCAGGATGCGCTGCGTCGAGCGGTAGTTCCGCGCCAGCGACACCAGGAATTTTTTCGCCTCCGCGCCCCGCGCGCCTTTGCCCAGCCCGCAAAAACTCTCCAGAAAATAAGTGAAGCTGCCAAATGACGCGCCCCGAAACCGGTAAATCGCCTGGTTGTGATCGCCCACGGCCAGAATATTTCCACCCTGGCTGGCCAGCAGCCACAGCAATTCCAGCTGCGCGATATTCGTGTCCTGAAATTCGTCCACCAGAATGTAGCGATACTGCTCGCGCAGTTTCGCAAGCAGCGCCGCGTCGCCCCGCAGCAATTCCACCGCTCGCAGCAGCTGCGCCCCAAAAGTGAGCAGTTTCCGTTCGCGCAGCAGCCGCTCGCTCGCTCGGTAGACTCGCGCCAACTCCTCCTGCCGCGCCAGATTTTCCTCGGCGATTTCCAGCGCGTCGCCTTCCAGCGTCGCTTTCTGCCGCGCATGCTTTTCGCGCAGCCCCGCGACGAAGCGGTCGTAATCGTCTGGAGAAACCAGCTCGTCCTGGCAGCGCGAAAAAAATTTGACGAAATCGCTCAGAAATTCGCCCGGCTCCTGCAGCCGCTTGAAACGCTCCAAGCCCAGCTCGCCGATGTGACGCCGCAGCAGGATCCAATGGTCGATGTCTTCCAGAGCTTGCGCGTCCGAGGCCGCTTCGCGCAGAATTTTTTCCAGGCAGAATTTGTGGAAGGTGCTCAGCCACACGCCCTCGGCGCGCTCGCCCACGGCCTTCACCACGCGGCTCTTCATCTCCCCCGCGGCCTTGTCCGTGAACGTCAGCCCCAGAATATTTTCGCCCGCAAGCTCGGGATTCTCCTCCAGCAGCCGCCGGATGCGCTCGGTGATCACGCGCGTCTTGCCCGTCCCCGCGCCCGCCACCACCAGCAGCGGCCCCTCGCCATGCTCCACCGCCGCCCGCTGCTCCGCGTTCAGCTGATACGCCGTCGTGGACGCAAGCTGCGTCCCCGCGTCGTCTGCATTTGTTTTCGCTGTCATTTTTGCCCGCCCATCTTACCAGATTTTCAGTAGGCGAATACAAGGCGAACCCAAGAGCGCCCGCGGTGGGACACTTCTGGCCGTTTTGCTCACGTACCCCCGTCAAATTGACCCGCATCAACCGCAGGCCTATACTTTTTTAGAACGAAAGATTTTCGCTCGCGGCTTCGTTGATCTGCCCGCAAGTGCGGCGCGCAGCTTTGCAGGAGTCCACCATGCCTAAGCCTCAAAATGTCGAACAGCCGGTGATCCTAAGCGCCGTCCGCACTCCCATCGGCCGCTTTCTCGGAGGTCTCGCACCGCTCTCAGCCACCGAACTCGGCGCCAAAGTTGTCGCCGAATCCGTCCGCCGCGCTGGAATTGACGCGCAGCAAGTGGACGAAGCGATCATGGGCAACGTGGTCCAAGCTGGGCTGGGACAAAATCCCGCGCGACAAGCCGCGCTTCGCGGTGACCTGCATCCGCGCGTCGCGGCCATGACCATCAACAAAGTTTGCGGCTCGGGACTCAAAGCCGTCGGACTTGCCGCGCAAGCGGTCGCGCTCGGCGAATCCGAAATCGTCGTCGCTGGCGGCATGGAGTCGATGTCCAACTGCCCGTATCTGCTGAAAGGCGCGCGCACGGGCTTTCGCCTCGGCAATCAGGAAATCTTGGATTCGATGATCGTCGACGGCCTTTGGGACGTCTACGAAAACTTCCACATGGGCGTGACCGCCGAACTGGTCGCGGAAAAATACAACATCTCGCGTGGCGAGCAGGATCAATACGCGCTCGATTCCCATCGCAAGGCTGTGCGCGCCACCAAATCCTGCTTCGTCAGTGAACAGGTTCTGCCCATCGAAATCCCGCAGAAAAAAGGCGCGCCCATCGTCGTCAAATATGACGAATCACCGCGCGAGGATACTTCTCTCGAAGCGCTCGCCAATCTCAAGCCCGCCTTCAAGAAAGACGGCACCGTCACCGCCGGAAACGCACCCGGCACAAATGACGGCGCGGCTGCTCTTGTCGTCACCGGCGAACGCACCGCTGCAAAGCTCGGCAAGCAGCCCATGGCCCGCATCGTCGCGCAAGCCGTCAGCGGCGTCGAGCCGAAATGGGTGATGATGGCGCCCGTTGAAGCCGTCGAAAAGCTCCTCGCGAAAACCGGATGGGACCGCGATCGTGACGTCGATCTGTATGAATTAAATGAAGCCTTCGCCGTCGCCGCCATCGCCGTCACACGCGAACTGCACCTCAACCCCGAAATCGTCAACGTCAACGGCGGAGCCGTCGCGCTCGGCCATCCCATCGGCGCCTCCGGCGCGCGCATCCTCGTCACTCTGCTCTACGAATTGCAGCGCCGCAACCTGAAGCGCGGCATCGCCGCCCTCTGCCTAGGTGGAGGAAACGCCGTCGCCCTAGCCGTCGAACGCCCGTAGCCTCAATCGAAGCAGCGCCGAAGCTCTTCCGAGTGCCGCGTCCTTTGCACTATTTGCGAAGGGTCCGGATCTTGCAGTCGCTCGCATTTTCTCGCAGTTGCCTCGCCACCAAGCGCCCGCAACTTCAACCGCTGCCCAAAAAAAAACCGTTGTCATCCCGAACCCGGTCACGACGCTTTAAGTCGGGAACGTCGGTGAGGGAGCTGCTTTTGAATCGTTTTCGCACGCGCTAGCTCCCACTGGCGGTACTCGCACTTAATTTCGCGCCGCGCTAGAATGGCCTTCATGTTCTGCCCTAAATGTGGTGTGGAGTATCGTCCAGGTTTTAAGAAATGTTCCGACTGCGGCGTTGATCTTGTCGCGACTCTTCCAACGGGCGCGAAAGCGCCCGGCAAATCGAACGACCATGAGCCTCCGGTGGCCGTGTGGCGCGGCGACGATCCGGTGGAGTTCAGCGCGGCGCTCGCCGCCCTTGAAGACGCCGACATTCCCGCGCGCGAATTTTCGCGCCATGATCAGTTCGTGCAGATTCCGGCGATCCAGCCCAGCGAACTAGCCATCCTAGTCCATCCGGACAACGCTGCGCTGGCCGAGCGGCTCATTCGCGAAGCGCTGAAGCCCGGCCCGCTAGGGCCAGAAACCTCCTAGCGCCGGCGCTAAGCGCAAGTGCCCCCAAGTCATCCGGCAGCAAATGGCGAAAGCCCACGTGGAGTGCGGCGGCTTGCCGCCGCCGTCTTTAGTGGCCGCCGAACATTTGCGCAAGCGCCGCTTACGTTCGTTACTTGGCAGTGGTTTCGGCGATCGCGGTTCCGCCGAGTTCCTGCCCGCAGAATGGGCAGAACTTGTCGTTTTCCGCGATTTCCCGCTTGCAATTAGGGCACGAGGGATACAGATCGCAGCGGCAATTCGGACAAAAGTTGAATCCGGGTCCCACCGTCGACCCGCATTTCGGGCACGTGTACGGCAACGGCTCGCGCACCAGAAAGTAAATGATGAATCCCAGCGCCACGTACGCGGGCATCAGGATAATGCACACCAGCGTCCACAGGATTGGATTCATGCCGCGGCGCTTCGCGTCGCGATTGACGTACCCCAGAAGCAGGATCCATGAGAAAAAAAACGCTGCAACGATCGTGATTAATCCGCCTAGCGCCAAGGATTGCACCAGTGGGCTGTAACCCTCCGGCCATGTGGCGCCGTTATTGGCGACGCCGAACAGGTTGATCAGCAGCCCGAGAACCTGCGCGATCACGAAAATGACGATCAGCGCGATCACGAGCCAGCGAGGAATCACTGCGAGTTCGTCGCGAAATCGCCAGCGCTCTTTCCTGCGGCGCAATCGGATCAGCCGCAACCGGTCGCTCCACGAACTGCCGGCCTGTCCGCCCGTGCCTGAGTCTCTGTTACTCATTGCTCCTCGCTTTCGATCGCGCCTGTTGCGTGCAAGTCCCAGCTTCACATTTCAATCGACGCGCCGCTCAACTCCACCTTTTCGCGCCGCGAGCACAGCCCCTGTCGCGAACATGGCTGGAACTGCCCACCACAGCACAACGCCGGCTTCCCACAGCGGCTTTGGCACGCCGGAGTGTTCTCCCACCCACGCGAAGGCGCGCCACACCCAGGGCGCTGAAGCCACTCCCAGCGCCCAGGAAATAGCGATGATCGCCCAGACGAATTTCTCGCCCGCGCCGCGCTCCTGGAGCTCGTCGGCGCGCAGGCGAACGCGCATCTGCGTGCGGCTGGCCAGGCCACGTGGAACATCGACCGCCGTATTCCTCAGCGCCGCGAGCGCCCGCTCCGTTTCCTCCCCCGCACGCGCACACGCGTCGCATTCGCGGAGGTGCTGCGATAACCAAATCCGATCCGCCTCTGGCAAGCTGCCCTCGACCCGTTCCTGGTCGATCAAGCGCTTTGCGATGGCATGATCATTTGCATTCATACTCGATCCTCCGGCAGCAGCTTTCGAAATGCCTCGATCCCGCGGTAGAGCCGCGATTTCACTGTCGAAAGCGGGGCGCGCGTGATCGATGCGATTTCCTCCAGGCTCATATCCTCTTGGAATCGAAGCACCAGCACTTCGCGAAAGACCACCGGGAGCCTTCCCAACACGGTTTGCACGAATGCGTCGTTCTGCAGTTGGGTGGCGCGCTGCAGCGGTGACTCTTCCGGCGGCGTTGATGGTTCCCACCCAGCGGCGTCTGTGTCAGGCGACATCAGTTCGTCAAGGCTCTGCGGCTTTTTCCTGCGCTGCCAGTCGAACACCAGATTCCGCGCGATGGTGAACAGCCATGCCTCAAATTTCCATTTGGAGTCGTATTGATGTCCCCGTTCCAACACGCGGATCCACGTTTCCTGGAAGAAATCCTCGGCGTGCTCGCGGGAGCCTGTTAAGTGGCACAGGTAGCGGAAAAGCCGGTATTGATACAGCTCGATCAGCTGATCCATCAGCTGTGGATCATGCCGCCTCAGCCCAAGCGCGAGAGCTTTTGCATCTCGTTCGATCATCGTAGAGAACAGCAGCCCCGCCCGCGCTTCCGTTTTTGGCGTGCCAAACGTCGCAGAAAACGCAGAAAACCTCGATGCGATTGCCGTGCTTGTCCAACCGATGGCGCTCATTCTACTCGGTATACGTCCGAGCCCCGCGAAAAGACGCATCGCCCGCCGCGAATCTGCGCGTCCTTCCCTTGCTTCTCGCACTTCGCTATCATCTTCGCCAACATGTCCGCCGAATCCATCAAAACCATCGCCGTCCTCGGCGCCGGAACCATGGGCAACGGCATCGCCCACGTATTCGCACGTTCCGGTTTCCGCGTCCTGCTTCGCGATGTGGACAAACGATTTCTCGATCGCGCCTTCGACACCATCTCGAAAAACCTCGATCGCGAGGTTGCCAAAAATAAAATCACCGCCGACGATAAATCCTGGGCTCTCGCGCGCATCCAGCTTGTAACCGACAACGCCGCCCTCGTCGGCGCTGATTTTGTCGTGGAAGCCGTACCCGAACTGCTCGAGCTGAAAATCCGTCTGCTCAGGGACGTCGACGCCGTCGTCGGCTCCGGCGTCATTCTTGCTTCCAATACCTCATCCATTTCGATCACCCAGCTCGCTGCCGCCACCAGCCGCCCCGATCGCTTCATCGGCATGCATTTCATGAATCCCGTGCCGATGATGACCCTCGTCGAAGTGATCCGCGGCGCGGCCACCAACGACGAAACTTTCGCCATCACCACGGCGCTCTGCGAAAAGCTCGGCAAAACCGCCGTCGCCGTCAACGATTCTCCGGGCTTCGTTTCCAATCGCGTGCTCATGCCGCTCATCAACGAAGCCGCCTTCGCGGTCATGGAGGGAGTCGCCGAGCCCGAAGCCGTGGACACGGTGATGAAGCTCGGCATGAATCACCCCATGGGCCCGCTGCAGCTCGCCGACTTTATCGGCCTCGACGTCTGCGTCGAAATTCTCGACGTGCTGCTGCGCGGTTTCGGCGACCCGAAATATCGCGCTTGCCCGCTGCTGCGCAAATACGTCGCTGCTGGCTGGCTCGGACGTAAGTCCGGCCGCGGCTTCTACATCTATTCGTAAACGCGGTCCGCGCTGTGGCACGCCGGGGCGACCTCGCACGCGCACGCCAGCCGCGCGGCCTCTGCCAAACTTGGCGGCGAGCGCTGTCATTCTGAGGGGCGCATTTCGCCCCGACGAATCCCTCTTCAGCTGCCCAGTGCGCAGCGCCGGTGTTTATCGCCGGTGGGTGCCGGGTCATGGCCGACCGCTGCTTGACAGCTGACACGCGCTCCGGGCAACCTCCTGAGTGGCGAAAGAATCTTTACAGCGGCAGGTTCAACGATCGAATCGCCCATGGCTCTCGACCCCATGCCCCTGAAGAACCCGGGCCACGCGCACCGGCAGCGCCAGTCATTGCGCGCCGTTTCGCTCATCGTGGCAGCGCTCGCCCTTGCCACATGCGCTGTGCGCCTCGCACGCGCTCAGGATTCGCAATCGCAAACGAATTCGTCCGAGCCGCAGTTGCATCACCTCCCAGCTCCCGCTCCCGCTGCTGCGGGAAAAATCACCTCACAGGTGAAGCTCGTCACCGTCTACGCCACGGTGCTCGACAAGCACGGCAAAATCGTCCCCACCCTTACCAAGGACGATTTCGTGCTCGATGAAGACGGCCGCCCGCAAACCATCTCCCATTTCGTCGTGCAGACGGATGTGCCGCTTACCCTCGGCCTGCTCGTTGACACCAGTCTGAGCCAATCCGCGGTCCTCTCCGCCGAGCGCGACGCCAGCTACACTTTCCTCGATCACTTGCTCACGGCGAAGGACGTCGCCTTCGTAATCCATTTCGACCGCGAAGTCGAGCTGCTCCAGGACTTGACCTCTTCGCGCCCGAAACTCCAGGCCGCGCTGCAGCTGCTACAAACGCCGCCACCCGAGGATGACGACAACAGTGGCAGCAATGGCGGAAATGGCGGTGGCAACGGTGGCGGCAATCAGGGCGGGCAACGCCACCGGGGCGGCGGCACGCATCTCTACGACGCCATCTGGCTCGCCTCATCTCAGCTGATGGCCAAGCAGCACGGACGCAAAGCCATCTTCGTCCTCACCGACGGCGTCGATCGCGGCAGCAAGGAATCTCTGGCGACGGCCATCGAAGCCGCGCAGCGCGCCGACACCTCCGTCTACACCATCTATTTCGCCGGCCACGAAGAGGAAAACGGAAACCAAGGTTACCAACATCACCACCGCGGCGGCTGGGGCATGGGTTATCCAGGCGGCGGCTATCCAGGCGGCGGCTATCCAGGCGGGGGCTACCCCGGCGGAGGTTACCCGGGCGGAGGTTATCCCGGAGGCGGAGGGGGCGGCGGAGGCAGGGGAGGGAACTACCCGCGCGAAGCGCGCGTCGACGGCAAGAAAATCCTGCTGCAAATTTCCCAGCAGACCGGCGGCATCATGTTCGAAGTTTCCAAAAACCTGCCGCTCGACAAAATCTATGCCGTCGCCGAAGAGGGTCTGCGCAACCAGTACGAAATCGGCTACACGCCCAATCCTCCCGACACAGACGCCGGGTTCCACGCCATCCATCTCAACGCCAAGAAGAAGGGCCTAACCGTCCAGGCCCGCCAGGGCTACTACTCCGGCCCGTAGCGGCGAGCTTTCTCTTTCCCGCACGCTACGTCGCCATCGGTTCACAGCGCGCTCAGGCGGATCGAGCCGCCGCTGGTGTGCATCTGCAGTGCCGCGCCTCCGCTACCAAGCTGGCCGCGCAAAGCATGATGGCTGTGCCAGTGGCCGAAGTCTTCCGTCTGGCGAAGAGGCAAATTGGAATCGACGAATCCCCCCGAAGTGGAAGCGTCGATATCGAGATTCGCCGCCGGATCGATCTTTGCCTCGATCCAGCCTCCTGAAGTAGTCAGCGACCCGCCGCTCGAATTTCCCTTGGTGAACACCGCCTGAATCGAGCCGCCCGAGGTATGCGCATCGACGCGCCCGGTCACTCCATTGATGCGAATCCAGCCGCCGCTGGTGAACGCGCGCAGCGCGCCGTCAATGCCGTCCGCCTCGATTCCTCCGCCGGACGTGTGCAGCTCCGTGGAGCCATGGATCGCGTTGGCGTGGATGCCTCCACCGGACGTGCTGGCGCGCAGGTAGCCCGTCAACTGCACCGCTTCGATGGACCCGCCGGAAGTGTGCAGCGAGGTATCGCCATCCAGCGCGAACGCCTCAATGCCGCCGCCACTGGTGGCGATGATCACCGTGGTATTTTTCGGCACGCGAATGTCGTAATGCAGCCAGCTCGGCCCGAAGCCCGAGAAAAAGAAATCCCAGGGATTGCGAGGCTTGGCCTGCACTTTCACGTCTCCCGGATTTTCCTCGAACTCGAAATCCACGTCGCGCTGAACGTCGTCGCGGGAGCTGCTGATGGCCACGTCGACGCCGCTTTCGGCGCTGCCCATCACGCTTACGCTGCCGCCAAACGCGTACAACTCAAACTGCCCGCCGGGCGCGAGCGCCAGCTTGCGGTCAATCACCGTGCCCGCCCGCGCCGTAACCGCCCCCGCGCTAATCGCCGCGGCCAGCAGCGCCACAAGTGCAGCGGTGCGCACCATTCGCTCGTTCGCCATGATTCGCCGCCCCGCAACATCCGCCCCGCGCATCGCCCGCATAGCACTACTACGTGCGTCACTCTCAGCGCCAGTTGCAGAGCCTCGGACCGCCCGATTTGCAGCGCCTCGCGCAATCCGTTCCTTCGCCATCTTGTGAATGCTCATCGGCATCCCCCGGAGCGCACCCGTCTTGTGGCTCCGCTCTCTTATACGCGCAGGCGCGGAAATTTGTTCCAAATAAGGGGCCGAAACATGCGCCGGGACGTTCCGGGTAGAGGCATGTGTCGTTGTTTGTTTTCTAGGACTTAGGTGCGTTTCTACTCGACTGACTGTGCCGGGTAACCACCCCAAAGCGCGGAGCGTTTCGGGGACCCCAGCTAACCACCCCAAAACGCGGAGCGTTTTGAGGAGCCCGGGCAGAAATGCGCGGATGACAGTCAGGAAACGCGTCGAAAACAGAAAAAGAAAATGCACCGGGAAGTTCCGCCCTTGCATGTGCTCGGTCGTTTGTTTTCTGTTACTTACATGTGTGTGAGGTCGATTGACCGTTCCGCCCCTGGTGGCGCGGCGAGGGTAAAGAAAAAAAGGACGCCCCGCGCGGGTGATGCAGCGCGAAAGGAAGCTCGCCATTGCGCGCTGCCTTTTGGCACGGTTGAAACCGTGCCCTTCCACCATCGCCTGCTGCTTTCTTTTTGCGCGCCGCTTCAGACCTGCTCTGGAAGTCACGCGGGGCGTGGGGTTGCGCGGGGCAGAGCTGTCCCGGCTGCATTGAGGAGAAGGCTTGCGGGCGAGCTTTTCGTCAGCGCACATGATCGCAGATCGACCATAGCGAATTTGAGGGACAGGTTTCTATTGGTCGGAAGTACAGGGGACTAGAACTGGCCCTGCGGCCCAGGACCATGTAGTGTGGGGCGGTTCGGAGAGGCGGGGCGGCGAAAGCGACCGCGAGTAGAGGAGCGAGCCGCTTAGAATTTATGGCCCTCGTGGATGAGGTCTTTCGTGCGCAAGCCCGCCAGCTTGTTGCCCTTGCGCAACTCGCGGATTTGGTCGATCACCGCGCTCGCGGCGCTAATGTGTTCTTCCGAAGCCGCGCCTGCGTGCCGGGCCAGAAGGTCCTCTACGTAAGCTTCTACCGAAACGCCTCGCGCACGCGCCGCTGCCGCTACTTCTTCGGGAACTTTGATTTTGACTCGCATGCGTTCATCCTAGCAGGAAGCAACGCTGCAAGCTTCCCGCGTCCGGCGGCCGGAACCGTTTTTCGAAATTATTTGCCGCGGGTGCCAGCGCAAGCAGCGGTTCGCACGATTCGTCTCTTCGCCATCTTGTGAATGCTCATCACCTACGGACGAATAGCTTTGCGAAGCCGCGATCGGCGTTAAAATGCTTCACTCCTTGGCAAACGTCGGCATGATTAGGCGGAGATTCGGAGATTCTGTCCGAAGCAGGACCGATGTTGCGATGGTCAACGAAACGCTTTGTAAGGTCCTGTGGCATGATTTCGTAGTTCTCATTCACGAAACCCATGGCTTGGGGATTGACCCTGTGTTTTGGCCCTCCCGAGTTGCCTAAGTCTTTGGTCCACGCTTTCCCGGCGGGCTGGCTGGAGCGGGATTCAATACAACCATTGGGCTGCTGTATCCTCCTATTGGATCGGTGAGTATGCGACCGCCGATTTTTTCAACGTCGGACACCCGGTTTATCGTAGTTGGATCAATACCATTCGGAAGAGCGACGATGGTATGCCACATTGGGAATTGAACGTTCTCTCCAGGATGTGCCGCCAACTGATTCTTCCAAGCCTGATCCATACGCCCTAAGGGGGTTACAATTTCCATCGGTCCCCCATTTATATGAAATGCCGAGCTAACCGCAATTCTGGTGTCCTCTTGGGGATCAATGGTCGGATCGCTTACTCCACATATCAATACAAGTTGGTAATCGTTTTGAAAACCAAGCAGACGGGACGTATCTAGTAGAGCGCTGCACGTTTTGTTCACAGAATCTCCTGCATAATTTTGAATAATGATGGGCAAAGTAGCCGTCGCAGAAACGGTGATCGTAATTCCAATGAAGAATGAAACCAAGACAGCACTAAACACAAGAGAGCCAGCTGACGCGGTCGCTTGCTCATTCCGCCTGCGTCTATTCCATTCATACAGCAGCCAGAAAAAGGAGATAATCGCGATAGCCCACCAACCGGAATCACGAAATAGTTCAAGCATATTGGCGAATTTTTCGTCTCGAACTGACAGAAGAAAGTCTATGTGCTCCGCCCATGTGAGTACTCGTATAAGCAGATCACCCACCAACAGCACGGCGGGAGCTAATTCCCCTCGATCGATAATCCGCGTGGGCTCCTTTCCGGTGGATTCCATTTGGATACACCCCTTTTGTCAGATGTTTGTCCCGAGTATTAGCGGAAGTGTACTTCTAATATAGCTTTTCCGCATGGTCGTGTAAAAACTCGGCGATCTGCGCAAAAAAAGGCAACTTATTCATGGTTTATGGGCAAAGCCGCGTCTACCCGGAATGTCCCGGCGCATGGGAAACGCTCATGTTCTCGCTCAGCTTTGCGGCATTTTCCTGTGACGCTGGCGGCTCGCCGGCGTCCGTTTGCCACTGATCCGGCAACGGAGGGATTCTTCAGCGATCCTCACCTCCACCCCAGTGCGCAGGACCGCACCGGGGTACCCGGGAGAATCGCTTCAGAATGACAAACGCGGGGAGCTAGTTTTGGTCGCGGTGAGCGGAGTCGCGCGAGTCGTGCGCGGAGCGAGACGAGGCGCTTGCGCGGGCGGCGAAGGCTTTGACGGGCAGGGCGTTGCAGACGGCGGTGATGAGTCCGCGGCCGTCCAGTTTCTCGACGACGCCTTGAAAGCCGGCTTCGCGCGCGGCGGTCTCAAGATAGACGGCGGGCGTGACGGTATAGATCAGCATGACGGCGTTGGGCAGCAGCTTCCGGATGGCTTTGCCGGCCTCCAAGCCGCTGAGGCGCGGCATGCGCCAGTCCAGAATGACCAGATCGGGATGCACGGCGGCGGCTTTATCCAGCGCGAGTTGACCGTCCTCAGCTTCGTGGATTTCCCAGCTGCGGTCGATCATGCGGATCATTTGCGAGAGCGTGGAGAGCATCTGCTTATGATCGTCCGCGATCAAGACGCGTGTCGCCATCGGGAAGCCGTGCACCCCTTTCGTTCAACGGTCCGGCTTGACTGTATCCGGAGGCGGCCCGGCGTCCGGATTATGGCAGCGTACTATATCCGAATCAGCGCGCTATAGGGCCGAGGCCCTATTTTTCGCGTCGGCGAAATACCCCGTTTCACAGGAAGCCACAGAGGCGCCGAGACACGGAGCGAAGATGGCAAGGCGCGATCACGACGCAGCGGTGGCTACTTCTGCTGCGCGAAGATATCTTTCGCGAGCATCAGGGTGGATACGGCGGTGGGCCAGCCCGAGTAGAAGGCGAGGTGAGTGACGGCTTCGATGATCTCGTCCTTGGTGACGCCATTCTGCAGCGCGAGCCTCAGATGAAAATCGAGCTGCGGCGTGCGGTTGAGAGCCACGAGAGCGGCGACGGTGATCAGGCTGCGGTCGCGTTTGGAAAGGTCGGGGCGCTCCCAAATGTCTCCGAAGAGAAGTTTGTCGGTGATGTCGGTGAATTTCGGAGCGAGGTCGCCGATCATGTCGCGTGCGGAAGGCTTGACGGGTTCGGAAGGCATGAGTCCTCCTTGGACGAATGCGGAGGGATTCTATGCGATGCGCGCGGCGGCAACAATCAGGAAGCGGCAACAATCAGGAAGCCACGGAGGCGCCGAGACACGGAGGGAATTTGATATACGGCTAGCCCGGAGTGCGTCAGGCTTTGCCGCGCGAGCCGGCTACCACCAGGATGATGCCGCCGAGAATAATCAGGCCGCCGACGACGGGAGGGACGTCCACGTGGTTTTCGGTGCGGTTGGTGACGTGCACGGAGCCCATGTTGAACACATCTTTTCGGCGGTGGTAGCTGAATCCGTGATACACCAGCGCCAGCCCGCCCAGCACAATGAACAGAATTCCGGCCCATATGAGTGGTTTCATGTTTGTCTCCTCCGCGGGCGAAATGATTTATTCGCTTGCGTGTCAGCTTCCAAAATCTCCCGGCGCGAGCATTCGATTTTCTCCCGCGCCGGACGGCGGAAGACTCGCGCGAGTGGCAACCGGCGCAGGCAATTCCTTCAGCTGGCGAACTTGAGCCTGCACTCGGGCCCAAACTTTGCGGTGCGTTTCCACGGCGTAGTGCGCTTGCGGATCGCTGAAATATTGCACGAGTTCGGCGCGGAGTTGGGGCGAGGCTCCGCGAAAATCATTTTTTGCCAGCGCGTTGAGCAGCTGGGCCTGGGTCTCGTCGTTGAGCGCGTACTTGCCGGGCCCGGCGAGCTGGCCGGTGTCCAAATTGTCGTTGGGCAAAGTGAGATGGCCGGCGCCGACCTCGTTGAGAAATTCGCGATAGCGCGCGAGGCTGGCGTTGAAACTCTTTTCGAAAAGCTGCTCGGTGTCGGGAGTCGGCGTTTTGAGTTCCAGCACTTTGAGCGGGCCGATCTTGGGGAGGATGCGCACCAGGAAGGCTAGAAATCTTTCGCCGACGCTGGGGGATTTGTAGTCCCGGCCCCAGTATTTCCGGTAACTCGAGCGCGAGAGATTGTAGAGAAATTTTTTCTTGGTGATGCCGGGCTGGTCTTTGCGGATGTCGTCTTTCTTAAGGCTCCAGGCAACGCGCGTCGCTTTCGGGATGAGCTGGCTCACGTCGTGACGGTAAGAGCCGAGCACTTTATTTTCGTCGGTCAAAACGCTTTTCAGGTCGAGGCCGTAGGTTTCCTGAAACGCCTGTTCGAGCAGAGGGACATCGACGCCGAAGCCGATGAAGTCGTGATAGCTTTGCGGGGCGTAGCGGCCCTGGGCGATTTCCAGGACGTCAAATCCAAATTCCGTTTTGACGTGAGCCAGAGGATCCTGCTCGTAGGTCATCCACGGCCCAAATCTTCTTTTCAGCTTGGGATACAAGATGGGAACGGAGGGGTTCACACCGAGCGAGTGGCCCTCGGTGTCCGCAGCGTAGTGCGAAAGAGCGCCCAGAGCGAACGCGTAGCCGTCGATATCTTTCGAATCGCGAATCAGGGCGAGGATGAAATCTCCGCTGCGGACATAATGAGTGAGGTTGCTGAAGAAATGGCTGCCGTGCGGGTAGTAGCCCATGTCCTGAATGATGGCGCCGCCGTAGGCGTAGCCGTGGGCTTCGCGCAGCTGTGCGGGAGTGGCGTTGGGGAAGCGCTGCAGGATCAGCGGGCGGATGTTGGTCACCCAGGCGCTGTCGATGATCGCTTTATGCGCGAGGACGGCGTACGCGGCGGCCCCGTCCGGCCAGCCGAGACTCAAAGCGATAGCGAGAACCAGGGCGAACGCCTTCAGCGGACCTGCATTACGGCGCGACGTTGCGGGCATTGTGGCTTTTGAAAAGCGCTACAACTCCTTTCCGGCGATGGGCGCGAAGTATCCTGAACCTCGCGCCGAGTTTATCATCGCAACTGTTGCTTTGCGTGCACGCTGCGATTGAGAACGTGGACATCCATCTGCATATCTTCTAGGAGTTTCTTTTCGTGCTCCGCGCCGTGAATGATCGCTTTGTGATGGCAGTGCCCGTGTACCACCGCGCTGCGATGGAGCCGCGGCGGGTGGTAATGAGCTTTTTCCACCAGGAACTCAGAGAGCAGGAAGGCGTTTTTCTTAATCAACTGCGTTTCTTTGCGGTTGGGAAACATGTTGTACATTTCATCGCGCAGAACGGACCAGCAGCTGGGCTCGAGGACGATGATCGGCGTGCCGGCTTCGGCGTAGGGCGTGAGTACGTCGAAAATCTTTCGGAGGTATTGTTTGGCGAGATTGAGAAAACCATAGTCGTAGAGCGGACGTCCGCAACAGATGTGTCCAGCGGGAACTTCGACTTCGTATCCCGCGTGTTCCAGCACTTCCACGGCGGCGCGCGCGGTGCGCGGAAAGAAATGATTGTTGAAAGTGTCCGGAAACAGCACCACTTTTCCGACAACGTGATTGTTGGCGCGCTTTCGCGGAGGACGCTTCGGAAACCAGCTTTGAAACGTTTGTGGCGCGAATTCGGGAATCGACCGGTGCATCGAGATACCGGCCGCTGACTTCATGAACTCGCGCACGCCGGGAGTGGATGCAGCGAGATTCACCAGCCCCGGCCAACGCGAGGCCAATTCGGCCCATTTGTCGATTAAGCCAAATGCGTACGCATAGCGCGGGCGAACGCGGCCCTCCCAGTAATGCGACAGGAACTCGGCCTTGTACGTGGGAATGTCGACGTTGACGGGGCAATCGCCCTTGCAGCCTTTGCAGGCGAGGCAGAGGTCGAGCGCATCTTTCACGTGCTCGTCGCGCCAGCCTTTCTTGATGACCTCGCCGTTGAGCATTTCCCACAGGAGATGGGCGCGGCCGCGCGTGGTGTCTTTTTCTTCGTGGGTGACCATGAAGGTGGGGCACATGGTCTGGTTTTCGGGATCGCCGGAGCTGGATCGGCGACATTTCCCCACGCCCACGCAACGCAGAGTGGCTTGCGCGAAGCTGCCATCATCGTCGGGAAATTTGAAATGCGTTTTCGGCTCGGCGGGATGGTAGTCGGCGCCCAGGCGAAGATTGGAATCGAGCGGAAAGGGGTCGACGATTTTGCCGGGATTCATTTTCCCATCCGGATCCCAGATGGCTTTGTATTCGCGGAACGCGCCGACCAGCTTTTTGCCGAACATAATCGGCAACAGCTCGGCGCGGGATTGTCCGTCACCGTGTTCGCCGGAAAGCGAGCCGCCATAATTGGTGACCAGTTCGGCAGCGTGTTCGACGAAGGAACGGTATTTTTTGATGCCGCGCTCGGATTGCAGATCGAACGAAATTCGGCAGTGAATACAGCCCATGCCGAAGTGGCCGTAGAGCGCGGCCTCATAATGGTATTTGTCCATCAGCTTGCGAAAATCGCGCAGGTAATCGCCGACGGCGTGGGGCGGCACTGCGGCATCTTCCCAGCCGGGCCACGCGCTTGGTTCGCCGGGGACAAACGCGGTTGCGCCGAGGCCCGACTCGCGCACTTCCCAGACGGCTTTTTCGTCCGGCTCGTCGTCGTAAACCTTCATCGAGGGTGGATGCGGCTTGTGCTTGAGGTGGTCGATGAGCTCTTTGGCGCGGTCGTCCGCTTCCCGCTTGGTTTCTCCGGAGAACTGCACCAGCAGCCAGCCTTTGCCTTCGGGCAGACGATTTAGATATTGAGTGTGCAGATCTTTCTTTCGCATGTTTTCGATGAGCTTGTGGTCGATGCCCTCGAAGCCCATGGGATTGAATTTTAGAATTTCGGTCACATGATCGCCGGCCTTGTAGACGTCGGGATAGCCGAGCACGACCAGCGTTTGAAAGGGAGGGTTGTGAACCAGGTCGAGCTTTGCCTCCAGAACAGTGACCAGCGTGCTTTCGGAGCCGACCAGCGCGCGCGCCAAATTAATTTTGGGATTTTCTTTCGAGGTGAGCAGCTGATCGAGGTTGTAACCGGAGATGCGGCGCGGAATATTCGGATAGCGAGAGCGAATCTGGTCTTCGAAGCGGGAGCGCAGATCTTTGAGCTTGGACATGATCTGGCCTTCACGCCCGCCTTGGCGAACGGTTTGCTCCATCTGGTCGTCGGTCGTCCAGCCGACAGTCATGCGTGTGCCGTCGTAGAGCAAAATATCGAGCGAATCCACGTTGTTGACAACAGGGCCGGCCATTTGCGCGTGCACGCCGCAGGAGTTGTTGCCGATCATACCGCCCAGCGTGCAATGATCGTGCGTAGCAGGATCGGGACCGAATCGCTGGAGATCGAAATCCTAAAAAACGTCGTGGGGGAGTGAGCTGTGGTGCAGTTCACTCCCAGGCGCGGGAGATGGTGACCGAGGGCTACACGGCCACATTGGTAGCGGCGACTCTGGCGATCAGCCGATCGAGTCTCTACTACCGAAAGAAGCCGCGAGGCAGCCGGGCCGATCGCACCTACGACGAACAAATCGTAGTGGCGTGCGGGGAAAAACCAGCGTATGGCTATCGCCGCGTGGCTTGGTGGCTGCGAAGAAAAGAAAATCTTCCGCTGAATCGCAAGCGAGTGCTGCGGGTGATGCGCGAACGTGGGTTGCTGGTGCGCTCACGTCGTCTGCGGGCTCGCAGGAAGAAAGAGTGGGGCCGGGTGGAAGCAGCCGAGCCGAATCAGATCTGGCAGTCGGACATGACCAAGATCTGGGCGGGGCCGGCAGTGGGCTGGGCGTACCTGGTGTGCGTAATCGACTGTTGCACGCGGGAGATCGTGGGCTGGAATCTTTCGCACCGTTGCCGAACCGAAGATGCACTGGCTGCGGTCGAGCAAGCCGTCCTGGCACGGCTGCCCGAGGGCAGCCGTGAAGCCAACGTGACGCTGACCACCGACAACGGAACCCAGTTCACTTCTTCCCGGTTCATCGAGACTCTGAACCGACTTAGCATCACGCATCGGAGGACGGCGTATCATCACCCGGAAGGCAACAGCTACATCGAGCGGTTCCATCGCAGCTTGAAAGAAGAGGAAGTCTGGACGGCGGAGTATCGCAGCCTGCCAGAAGCACGAACCTCGATCGCTCGTTGGATCGAGGAGTACAATCACGATCGGCCTCACCGCGGAGTCCAAAATCGCACTCCGCACGAGGCCTTCTTGGCTTTCGCAACTGACCTAAAAACCGAGGCCCTGACTGTCTACTTCTGAAGGGAGCAATACAGGAGCCGTTAAATCGGTGGAAGCTGTGAAAATCGTGATTTCTTGAAAAGAGATTTATAATCAACCCGTGCAATACGAACAGCAGGGTTTCCCGCAACCAGAAGAAATCGAATCGGTCCGCCGGGTGGTCGACACCATTCCAGGGTTGGTTTGGTCCGCTGGTCCGGACGGTTCGGCGGAGTTTCTGAACAAGCGCTGGTTGGAGTACACGGGGCTTGCCAGAGAGCAAGCGCTAGAATTCGGCTGGCAAACTGTGATGCATCCGGAGGACCTTGCAATCCTTATCGGCGCCTTCACGAAAGCGTCTGAATCTCGCGAGTCGTTTGCGGTTGAGACCCGGATTCGTCGCTTTGATGGAATCTATCGTTGGTTTCTCATGCAGGGCAGCCCACTATGCGACGAGTCTGGAAAGCTCATTCAGTGGTACGGAACGAACACCGACATTCACGATCGCAAACGGGCTGAGGAACCCGCGTCGGGCCTTTGATGAAAGGAAGCTCAAGGAGCTTGCCGAAAACATCAGGCTGCATGGTGTCTTGCAAGCGATCCTCGTCCGGCCAGCTCCCGACGGCACAGGCGGGACGTACGAATTGGTGGCTGGCGCCCGCCGTTTTCGTGCCTCGAAGCTGGCTGACAAAGACACGATCCCGGCAACGGTGAGGAACTTGACCGATGCCGAATGTCGCGAGATTCAACTCATTGAGAATCTTCAGCGCGCCGACATTCACGAACTGGACGAGGGTATCGGTTTTCGGTCGTTGATGGAACTGAAGCCCGATTTCTATACCGTCGAAGCCATCGCAGTACAGGTGGCCAAGAGTCCGGCTTATGTTAAAGGCCGCATTTCGCTCACCGATCTGATTGCGGCCACGCAAACAGCGTTCTACGCGGGCAAGCTTACCGTGGCACATGCCCTGGAACTCGCGCGGCTCCAACCGGCGGATCAGGACCGGGCCCTCATGGAATGTTTTCCCGGTCACCGCAACACGGCTTCGATTCTCAAGGACCGCAAAGCCGAAGCGACGACCGTCCGGCAGCTTCGCGATTGGATCGACCGCGAAATTCACCTCGATTTGAAAAACGCGCCCTTTGACGTCAACGACGCCAATTTGCTGCCCGCCGCAGGACCATGCGTAACCTGCTCCAAACGGACTGGCAATAATCCGCTGCTCTTCGCGGAGGTCAGGAATAAGTCCGTGTGCACTGATCCGGCGTGCTACCGGACCAAAATCCAGGCGCTTGTTCAGGCGCGCCTTGAACCCTTGATGAAAGAGGGGCAAAAGCCTGTTCAGATCTCGTCGGCTCCATACTGGCAGGCTCGTTCCAAGTCTTCCGACACCCTGTACGAAGGCCAGTATCGACGTGCGGAACGTGAAGGAGAGTGCCCGCATACACAGGCCGCCGTGATCGTGGACGGCCGAGAGGCAGGGACAATCCTGCACGTTTGCGCTGATGAGGAATGCAAAACACACCGGCAGTTCTCTCATTACGAAATCTCGCCACAGGAGCGGGAACAGCGCCGAAAGCTGGAAGCCTGAGGCCATCACTCCGAAGGCCGGTAAGAACATGGGCTGCTCCCGTGTCCCTGGCGTTCAAAGCGTCGTGAGAAATCCCCGAGGTCGCTTGGCCGTGAACTGTATCGCTGGCTCAGCCAGGCAACCATGATCCCCGTCATTCCCCGGCGGCTGTGCTCCGGACACCGCAGGACAGCGCGGTCGATAACGGCGGATGCCTCGGGCTCGCTCAATAGTTCATCGATAATCTCCTCATGAAACGCCTCGCCTTTTCGCTTGCACAGGCGCTCGATTGCCTGCTGGATCGACGGGAATATGTCTTTTTGCTCGAAGCAAGCGCCCATAATGTTCCTTTCCTTTCGGCAGTGTCGGGCAACGACATGATCAGGTTCCCCGCGTTTAAG